>Ga0265297_10001747_pt1 | contig 48523 bp, 52 predicted proteins | sample Munlanlwell13791_FD_192502 | JGI IMG/M metagenome (GOLD analysis project Ga0265297, IMG submission 192502) | Leachate microbial communities from a municipal landfill in Southern Ontario, Canada - Leachate well 137-91 | ecosystem: Engineered > Solid waste > Landfill > Unclassified | place...
GGAGATTTATCAGTAAATACGCCAAAAGTCACAGATTTGGATAAAGATTCTGTTTCTTATAGAGAAAAGGAATTATCGGTAAATGTTCCTAATAATTCAAATCTAGAAATTAATTCTATTTTATATAGAAAAGAAGATTTATCAGCAAACGTTCCTAATAGCTCAGACTTAATTAAAGATTCTATGTTGTATAGAAAAGAAGATTTAGCAGCAAATGTTCCTAATAATTCGGATTTAAGGGAAATTTCTACCCCTTTTAGAAATGATGAATTATCAGCAAATGTACCCAGTTCGGAAACAATTGAGTCTCATAAAAATCAATATGGACAATTTAGTAATTCAGAAAAAGAAAAAAATCTCAATTTGTCAAAAAATGTAACATCACATCAAACAATTGATAAGCATTATGACCAATATGGTGGAATAAATGGTGGTGAGAATGAAAGAATAGCAAATTTAAACAAGAATGTTGGATTTGGGCAAATGGGGATTAATGTGCTTGGACCTGGTGGTACTTCTGTTTTTGTTGGGATATCTGGGGTTTTAACTCAAGGATTGGTTTTTAGGAATTTATTAACCATGAGAAATAAATATAAAGCAACATCTAATTATTATACAGAAGGACGTGTTTTAGAATATGGGGAAGGAGGAATGCTGGTGAGTAATACTTTAGAAGTACCAACTCAGGGTGAAATATTATCAAATAATGCACTTCCAATAAATCCAGAAGAGTTCATTAACTCGAATGTTGGTTATTTTGCAGAAATAAAATCACCTATTAAAAGGAACTTGTTTGCAGCATATTCGTTTGCATCTTCACAAAAAGAAGTTTTGAAATATTATAATGTTTATGATGGTAATTCAGCTGTTGTTAATGTTAATATTGATTATGATTTAGATAATAGAAAAATTACTGGTAAAAGTTTTGGATATAAACAAAATACGGAATTATCATTACCACCAGAAAACATTAATAATCTAATAAGACAATATTTAAAATATTCAAATCCATTTGGATTAGATAACAAAGGCTCCTTAAAAACAACTAACACTGATAGAAATATTGGCGAAATATATTCTAAAATAAATTCTCTTTCACAATCTACAGATTACATGAAATCGATTCAAGATTTAATTATAAGTTATAATGCATTTTCCGAAAAAAGAATAAACAGAATACTTAATACTTCTGCAAAATCTCTTAATGCCCCATCTGGTACATATTTTATAGGCGATGTTGAAAGACAATTTGATGAAAATTATGGTAATATTGATAATGCTAATATTGCTTTTAAAAAATATGCTGGAAACCCTGTACATGATAATGGATTTAACACAAATAGTAAAGGGGTAAGAAATATATTAAGAAGAATTGGAGATAGCGACATTGATTCTAATATAAATTTCAAAGATATTCAAGGAACAGAAGGGTCACCTTCTAAAACTTATGTTATTGGTAGAAAAAAAGATGGGTCAAAGAAGAAAGGATATCAGAAGTATACAGTAAGAAATCCTTATGCTCCAGAAAAGGCTGGAAGATTGATTTTTTGTTTTACAAATTATTCTATACCAGAAATATATGGGAGGACAATGTTTTTTCCCCCTTATATTAATAGTTTTCAGAATTCAGATTCTGCAAGTTGGAATCCTATAAATTATTTAGGAAGACCAGAGGCTGTATATACTTATAATAATTCATCAAGAGATGGAAGTGTCTCGTTTTTTATACTGACTGATTATGCAGAAAGCGTTACAATAGGCAATGAGCAAAATGAAAATATGAATTCTATTGATATTGCTATAACTAAAAATTTTACAATTGATGGTTTAGGTAAAAATTTATCCACAGAACTTTTAATTAATAGTATAGAGGCAACAAAAAATGCAGTAACAAAGAAGTTACAAGAACAGAAGTTAAAATCCACTAATGAATCTAATACATATTCAAAAATAAATACTTTACAAACTACAGAAACGGGCACTACAACACAAAACATAGATGAAAGTAAAATTTCTGAGAATGAAGAAAAAGATGATGAAACAAATAAAAAAATGGATATTTATCAATCTTTAATAAATAAATTAGAAACAACTGCAAAACAAGCTATTAATAGTGTTGAATCTATTTATTCAGAATCATCTGAAAAATATAAAAACATCAATCAATTTTATGTAACTGTTAAAGAAGTGGAAGATGGATATGTAAATACAATAGTTCAAGACACAAAAACGAGAATTAATGAAATGATTAAGAATTTAGCATTTCAACCTGCTTATTTTTCCGGGAGTAAAGTTGATTTAAAAAACAGGATGGAATTTTTATCAAAGATGACAAGACCAGCTAATAATATAAAAAAAGATGGTTTTTCATTTACAAACCCACCAGTTTGCCATTTAAGGCTTGGAGATTGGATTGACCATGATATTATTGTTAATAGTGTAAGTTATGATTATGCTGGAGCTCCATGGACAACAGATTTAATAGGGGGAAGTGTACAACCTATGTGGGTTAATGTTACAGTTAGTTTTAATATTGTTGGTGGAGCTGGAGCTGGCGGAGGAGTACCATTAACATCTACAGATGTAGAAGGGTTTTATGGTACAAAAACAACAAGAAGATAACTATGAGATAACTGTTTTTTTTGTTTTTTTTGTTTGTTATATTTATAATAAAATTATTATGGCATTTAATTTCGGAACTTTATTAATAAACACTGAATTGGCTATTTTAGAAAATATGCCTCCAATAAATATTAGTGAAAGAGTAACTGATAAAAGAGTTTTATATAATAAAAACTTAACTAGATTAGATAGATTAGCTGGTGATATATATGAAGATGAAACTTTGTGGAAAATAATTTTATGGGCTAATCCAGAATATGAATGTGAATTTGATATTCCAGATAATACAAATATTAGAATTCCTTGGCCTAAAAATGATGTTTTAGAAGAAGTTTCAAAAAAAATAATTAATAATAAGAATTTAGGCTAATCATGGGAAATTTACAAGAGCCAGAAAATTTTAATATGAAAGATTTATTTATTGATGTAAGTCTTAAGACTTGCATTGATAATTCTTCATATGATTTTACTGGGAAGAAAACTTTTAATACTACTTTTTATAGAAAAAATATTGGATTTGGAATAACTGATATAAATATTGAAATAAATACATCATTACAACCAATAATTGATATAACTTTTAAAGACTTATATGGGAATACTTTATTGGGAACACAAAGGGGAAATAATGATTCCGTTGATACATCTGTTTTATTTAATTGGCCTCCTCCAAAATTTATTTTTTCTTTTAAAGGATATTTGGGCAGAAAAGTTACTTGGCTATTAAATTTAAAAACCACAAATGTAACATTCATTTCTTCAGATGCAAGTTATGAAATAAAATGTTCTTTTGTACCAAATCAATGGGGATTTTTATCAGATATTCCTGTTTTGTATTTGCTTGCATGCAAAAAATTAAGATATACTGCATATGGAAATAAAGAAATGAGAATAATCTCTCCCACATTGGCGGATTTAAAAGGAAATGAAACTAAGGGAAGTGCTTGTGTTTTTCAAACAGATAGTGTTTTTTCATATACAAGAGCTGGAAAACAAGTAGAAACAAAAACAACTGAAGAAAATAAAGAATTTGATTTATTAACAAAGCAATTAGCCTCTATTAAATATGGGCTAAGTAGTGCAGTTTTTGGAACAAAAATAATAAAACTTGGCGAACCAATAAATGGTATTATAAATAATGTTCCAATAGCAAATTTTACAAATTTGATAATTACAAATGGTGGAGTATCAGAAGATAAATTATCAAATTTATCAAAAGACTCAAGGAATGTAAAACAATTAGATACCTTTCTGCAACTGAATGTGGGTCAGGGTGCCACTGGTAAGCCCCAAGATACATCAAATACAATTATTAATGTTGGAGGAATTAAATTAGAAGAAATAACAGAATTTGGTGAAATAAAAGGTGATAGTACTAACAGTCTGGCAGAAAAAAAGGCAAAGATTTTTTCTATTGTAGATAAAAATATATCTTTAATTGAAGATGAAATAAAAAGAAGAATATATTCTTCAACAAAAACACAAATATCAAAATTAACAATTGGAGAGGTTTTTAGACAAATAGCCAGGGATTCGGGGTTTATTTTAGGAAGTATATTACAAGCTGGATTTGATGGATATTATGCTAATATGGCCGAAAGAGATAGGGGGGCAAAAGAATTGATAGGAAATTGTTTTCCTTTATTTATAAATGATAAAGGAGAAGAAATTCCAGCTATGACACCAATAGAAGGGTCTAATGTTAAAGGAAGTGGACCATCGGCTAATTATGGAGTAGAAAAGTATGAAATGAAATTTGTTGAAAATTTTATAGAAGCTATTGGCGAAGGTATTGCTGAAAATTTATTAAGTGATGATACAGCTAATACATCAGAAGATAAAATAAAAAATAGAATTAATAATTTAGAGGCAATACAACCAAATCCATATAAACCGTTTTATTCAAATATTGTAGAAAATATTTTAATACGTTCTGGAATAATAGCATATATAACTAGAAGTTCAGACCCAAACAAACCTGGAGATTATCCTACTGAAGCGGCAAAACAAGATGATAGTTCAGAATCTATAACAACATTAGCTAATGCTGATATGGAAAATTTAACAAAAGATATTTTATCTCAACTTTCTTATGAGGATAAAGCTGGGGTAAAAAGATTTTGCACTTTTTTTAATAAATTGATATCAGATGAAGGAGATAGTCGAACAGTTGGAGATTATGCTGTGATAGATGCACATATAGGAGAGTGGTTTTTGGATGTATTTGGACAGCCTGCTTTAGAATTAAAAAATAACTTAAATGGATATGGTGAACCAATCCCAGATTTTATTTTAGATTATAAAGTATTTATGGATGAAACTTCTGAGCTTAAAAATGCTATTAGAGATTCATTGTTTTCATCAAATGAAAGTGATAAAATAGCAGCTAGAAATAAAGTACAAAGTTTTGTATCAGGAGCTTCTAACGGCTTTTTAACATTAAGAGATATTATTACAGAAGTATTATCTGGTAAACCAATTGGTTCTGGTAGCACTATTCCGATTATTAATACAACTAATACAGTACGAACAAATATTCCAGCATTTTATAATACATCAGCTATAAATCCGTATACACTAACAGCTATAAATGTAAAAAACAATGGATTGCATTGGTCTATTCCAAAAGCTAAAGCAGACCAAGAAGGTAGATATTACTTCGTCTTATTTGATACTCCTTCAGATGTTTCAAAAACGAAAGAAATAAATGTTCAAGATGCCACAACAGAAGACCAACTAGAAGGTAAAGGGTTTTTTAATACAGAGGAAAATGACCCAATTGGATTTGTTCCAATTGATACATATGCGAATACAATTAATAAAGATGAAGTACCTAATGCTATTGAAATAATTAATAAAAGAATTAAAGATGAAGAGTGTTTAAATTATTCAAAATGTAAAACTTATTATAGTGATTATACAAATTATTTGCAACCAAAAGATGCAACTATACAAACAAAATCACAAAAGAATCCTAATGAAATCCCTGCTAAAAGTTTGTCTTATACCATTTATACTCAATCAATTCCAGATTCTATGGGCGACCCTTCTAGAAACTTAGTGTTTGGGCCACTTTGCAAGAATAAAACAATAGGAGATAGTGATGTCAGAGCAAGAAACCAAAGAGCTGCAATAAAAACAATGTGTAAATATATATTAAAGAAATTTGATGAAATAGATTTAGAAAAAAATGAAATTATAGCAAGTGTTTTGGGGAAAGCAAATGAAAGTAGGAATTCTATTTATAAACAAATGCATACCATATTTCATCAATGGCAAGTAATTGCTTCATCTATTAAAGGAAAAGAGTTTTGTACAAAATATATACAAACAAATGGAGAAAATTTAGCGTTATTAATAGAAGAAGAATTTGGATTATGTGATAATCACATTGAAAGAGGCGATGGGAATCAATTGCTTAAAGATAAACAAATAGAAGGTAATACACTTTTTATATATGATTATCCATTAGCTCCAGTTAATGGAAAAACATTAAATGTAAAAAATTCTATAATTAATATAGAAGCATTATATAAACCAAATGGGAATACAACAGTTCTTAATATAATACAACAAATTTGTACAAAGAACAATTTCGTATTTGTTCCATTCCCTGGAGATGCAAACTCTGATAATATAAATGAAATTTATAAACCTTATCCAATTTATCCTGGTGATGAAAAAATAAGGAATTATTTTCACGTTTTATTTACTCCAACCCCAGAGACAAGAACTAAATTAAGTAATAATGCAAATGAATATGTAACAGATTATATGCAGACCAAAGATTTTAATAATAAAGCAATATCAATAAAATTTGGGTCTATTAATAATCAAATTATAAAAGGAATTAATGTTGGCACAGATTCCTCAAAACCAACAGCAGAAAGCATCCTTAATTTACAAAGACTTGTAGATAAAGAAAACACAAATCAAAAAGTTGGAATAGATTGCTCAATGCTCCCTATTTATGAAGGGAGGAGTTATAAGGTGTCTTTTGAAATGTTGGGTAATTCGCAAGTTTATCCAATGCAATACTTTTATATACAAACTATGCCAATGTTTGGAGGATTGCATCAAATAATGAAAGTTTCTCATAGCATAACTCCAAATAATATGTCAACAAAATTTGAGGGAATTAGAATGAGATTCTCTACAAATGGACAAGGATATGGAGGAATTCCTCCAGTAACCCTTGACTATTTGGAAAACTTAGGTAGTGTATCTGCTCCTTTGGAACAGCAAGTATATTCTGGGGGGACTCTTGGAGAAACGGTATTGACTCCAACAAACATGTTTTTACCTTTATCTCCTTCTCAAGATATGAAAAATTTTACTGTAAGTAATATTAAGAAAGTTTTAGCTGCCAAAAAGTATACTTTCTTTGAAGATAGACTTAATATAATAGGAATAAGAGCAAAAACGGGATACACTAATAAATTTGATGATAATCTTGTAGTTATATGGAAAGACGGAAATGGACAAGAACAAAGTAGAATATATTCTATTACAACTGACCCAGGAGGAAGTTTATCTAAAAATATACAAAGTGGACATTATAATGAAGCTGGTATTGCTATTATAGCTGAAGGACAACATATGAATTCTCATATTATGGGAAAACATAAGGGTATATATCCAGCACTTGTTCAGGCAAGTCCAATTCCGTATTATAGAGATAAATGGCCAGAGAATGGATATAAATTTAATCCTGATACTTTAAAAACTGGTGACATTAGGGGGTTTAATATACATAGAGCAAATGAAAATGCGACATCTTCAAGTGTAAATAATTGGTCTGAAGGATGTCAGGTATTTGCTAATCCAAATGATTTTGAAGAATTTCTTTCAATTTGTAATCTTTTTATAAAACCTCCTATTATAACACGTTTTACTTATACACTCATTCATGCAAGAGACTTTGATAATATATAAAAATTATTAAGGTTAAATTTTATTTTGAAATTATCTTTTTTTTCTCTATTTTTGTCAAATGTATATTTGTAAAATTATAGCAGAAATAAAAGAAGATTTCGATTTTTTACGTGAATATGTAAGTAAATATCCAGTACTTCTTTCTACATCATACAATGACGGATTTGAAGATAATATTCCAATTCTTATTATTGGCTGGTCTATTGTAAAAAATAAATTTAAAAAACAAAACATTCTTGATAAATCAATAAATAAATATATTGAGTGGGAATTTAGTAAAACAGAAAAAGAAGAAAATTATAATGTGGCCATTGAAAAATTTATAAACAATTCGGTAAAAAATTGGCTTCCAAAAGAATTTATATTATTTGACCCACTTTTCCAAAACAAAAATTTTACTGATTTTATTTCTGAAAATTTAGATGTAAAAAAACAATCTTATTTATATTTTCACAAAGACGCTTTATATATTAATAATAATGAGAAAAATTTTGTGTTGAATATAAAATCATTTAAAATGATTTATGAAAATTATAGAAGTATAATAACTGATTTTATAAACGAAACAAAGTGTTTATGTCTTTCATATAAAAATATAGCTAATTATGTAGAATTAGATAATTTAGGATGTGTATATACTTTCGAAAATGCAAGATGGGTTAGGTATGGAATAGAAGTTGAAGACTCTTATTTTAATATAGTTCCTGGATTTGATATAAAAAAATATATTCCATTTATTATGAGCAAAGTTTCTAATTTTAAATTTTCAGATGACGAAAAGAAAAGTATTAGAAGGGCATGTATAAGAGATAATATTACACAATGGCTATCATCTATGGAAATAAATTTATCAAAAAATTTTAAAAAAAATGGAGTTGATATAAAAATAATAGGAGAAAGTAGATTAGTTAAAGTATCTTATTCAAATAAAAGAACATTAACTGGAAGAATAGTGGCCAATAGTTCTTATAATCCTCAAAATTTAGATAAAAAAACTCAAGATAGGGAAAATATTATTTCTAGATTTAATGGGGGTAAAATTATTGTTTTTGATTATACATCATTTGAGGCCAGAATAGCTTTGTATTTTTCTGAAGATATAGAATTTATTAAAAAGTTTTATAAAGAAGATATTCATTTGCATACAGCATATATAATTTTTGGTAATAGAGAAATATCAAGGGAAAATAGGGCTTTTGCAAAAGATATAAATAATCACATTTTGTATGGAGCATCAAAAAATACTGTAATGCAAAAAATTTCTTACTTAAGTAATCCAGAGGAAGTATATTATAATATAGAATTATTTTTAGCTCCATTGCTTAAAAAGTCTAATGAATTATACAATTTATTTAAAGAAAAAGGATATATAATTAATCCATGGGGAACAATTGTAAGACCTGAAAAAGATTTTGCTAGTTTTAATAATTTTTTACAATCTTCTGCAACTGAAATTATAGTAGACCAATTATATAAAATAAAAAGATTTCTATCCAACTATAAAAGCAAATTTCTATTTCAGGTACATGATTCTTTAGTATTTGATATTCATCCTGAAGAATGTATAATTATAAAAGATTTAGCAAGATTGATAATGTATTATAATAAAGATATGTTTTTTAATATAAGTTACAGTAGCGGATATGATTATAAAAATTTGAGTGTTCCAATAGAAATAATAGAATATAATTGTAAATAAAAATTAAATTTGATTTGTATTTATCAACATTTTTTATTATATTTGTCTATAATTTAAAATAGACAAAAAATGGCAAAAATTACTTATTATGTGAAGAAAAAAATCGGAAAAGAAGTTCACAGCTTTTCAGTAGAAGGGGAAAATTTCCACGACGTTGTACTTGAGGCAAGAAAATTATCATTTAATGATATTCATAGATGCGATATTTGCGGTCATGAAGACCTTGAGTTATCTGCTCATGTTACAGAAAAAAAAGGATTTGAATATGTATATATAAGATGTAAAAAATGTAGGGCTACATTAAACTTTGGGCAACAAAAGAAAGATGATAGTATTTTTTATCTTAAAACAAAAGAAATTACAGACGGGCAATATGCTGGACAAAAAGCATATGACTGGAAACCCTATGTCCCAGAACAGAAATAAAATATTAATTGTATAAAAAAATAATTATGGCAAAGAAAAAAGAAGAAATAGAAAACGCTAATAAGGGCGTGGGGGAAGAAGCATTAAAAAAAGTTAATGACTATGTAGCTAAAGAAGAGTCTAGCAAAAAGGCAGAAAAAGAAGAAGCTCCAACTATAAGAAAGAAATTTGCTGGGCTTAGTGATTATAAAGCTAAGAACAACATTAAAGAAATGGAATACAAGCCACAGGAGTGGATTGATATGAGTCCCGCATTCAAAAATATAACTAAACTTCCTGGAATTCCTATGGGTCATGTTATTATGAATTATGGAAAAAGTGATACTGGTAAAACTACAATGCTTATCGAAGCTGGTGCCTACGCACAAAAACAAGGCATTCTCCCAGTTTTGGTACTGACAGAAAATAAATTTAGTTGGCAGAGAGCTGAAACAATGGGACTTGTTAAGGATGATTGTATTGTTTTTGAAGGAATACAAACTATAGAAGATGGGGTACGTGAAATAGCTGCAGTTATAAAAAAACAAGAAAAGGGAGAATTAAATTTCGATTTACTTTTACTTTGGGATAGTATAGGAATGACTCCTACTAAGGCAGAATGGGAAGTGCAGCAAGAAGATGAAGATGGTACAACAGCAATGATGGTTGCAGCTAAGGTTATTAGAGCACAATTTACAAGATTTTTAGGACCTAGAATTAATGCCACAAGAAAGAAGGAATATCCATTTACAAATACATTGTTAGTTGTTAACCATGCTTATTCAGCCCCCCCAAAACCACCTTCAAGAATAGGAACGCTTGAGCCTTATGGCGGAGATGGACTATATCTTGTGTCTACCTTGGTCTTTAGACAAGGTGGGGTTGCCGGAAGGTCATCAAAAGTAAAAGCTACAAAAGATAAAACCGAGTTGGCCTTTGCAATCAAAGCTGCTTTGGTTACTGATAAAAATCATATTACAAATGTTTTAGCTGGAGGCAATATTATTTGTACTGACCATGGTTTTATTCTTGAAGAAGAAATAGATGCTTATAAAAAACAATATAGGGATGGCTGGGATTTAGAATTTGACAGATATTGGAAGGATATATCAGATAATTAATTTCTCATAAAATACTGTAATGCTTTTATTTAAGGGAAGAAGTCTATAGACTAAATATAATTCAAAAAAATTTTAGAAATAGTAGTGATGTATATAAAGTAATACTTTATAATAATTGAGCTAAGTTTATTTGTTTTAATATAAAAAACAAAAAAAATGAGTTTTAAAACTTTAATGGTAGATGGCAATTGGCTTCTAAAAAAGAATTTTCATAAAAGAAAAGATTATGAAGCAAAAGGACATCTTTGTGGGGGGTCATTTGGCTTTCTTGATAGTTTAAGGTCTGTAATAAATAAAATTATTCCAGATAGAATTGTGGTGATGTGGGATGGATTTAATTCTGGTAAATTAAGATATGAAATTTATAAACCATATAAATCTAATAGACAAAAAGATTGGGATGCTGAATATCATGCTATTTCTACGGATGGTTTAGAATCTCCAGAAGATAAAGAAAAAGTCGAGATAGTGCTTCAAAAAGGTGTTATAAATGAGTTTTTGGAAAATTTTTATATTAGATTTTTAGAAGTAAAATATATAGAAGCTGATGATTTAATTGCTTATTATATTTTAAATAGTAAAATTCCTAATGAAGAAATAATTATATATAGCAAAGATGAGGATTTTCTTCAGTTGGTAAGCTCAAATGTTTCTATATTAAATCCAAGCAATTTTGAATTAATAACTATACATAATTTTAAAAGAATATATGGTTATCCTATAGAAAATGCACTTTTACTCAAATGTTTTGATGGTTGTAATTCTGATAAAATAGAAGGAGTTAATGGAATAACGCCCGAAGCTTTGTTAAAAAATTTTCCAATGATGGCGGAAGAAAAATATATGTATAACCGTCTTGTTGAGGAATGCTATAATAAAAAAAGAGAGAAAAAAATAAAATTTTATGATAAAATAATACAAGCACGAAGTGTTTTGTACAGAAATGCTAAGTTAATGGACCTTCAAAAGCCATTTATAAATGATGAAGCAAAAAATGAAATGCAAAAAATAATCTATGAGCCAATAATAAATAAAGAATTTTCTATAAAATCTGCAATGAATTTGTTTATTAGCAAAGGATTTACTAAATTTGTAAGAAATGAACATTTGGATTTATTTTTTGCTCCATTTTTTATAACAATAAATAAAGAAAAAGAATTTAGTATAAATTTTAAAAATTAAAGTGATGGAATCAACAAACGAAAAATTGTGTCTCCAACTTGGGAAGAAAAAGACTGGAAAAATAATTTATCAATATGAAGTAGAATTGGTAAATTTTCAAAAAGAAATTATTGAAAATAAAGATGTAAGCTTTTATTATACATTCAAAGATATGGGTGTTGAATTAGAAGAAAATATTTTATTAAAATTAAAACTTGGTGAAAATAAAGACGAACTTTCTTTTGTAATTAAATATTTAGATAAGACCTTATATGAATCTACTTTGGATATTACAGGGATAGATGAAAAAGATATTCAAAAAAATGAAGTACAATTATATTTCATCTTTGCAAAGATAAGTAAAAATATTATTAATAAAATATCAGAAATACATAAAGATATCATATTATCAAATATCGAAAAAAATTAATATGATTAATAATAAAAAGAATAAGAGCCTACAAATTGAAGCTTTTATTAATGATGACATTGATGTTTTTGAGCCTAATTATCAATCTAAATTTTTAAAAGTTTTTATTGAGGATAAAAATAATTGGGCTCAACAAATAATTGATATTATATTTCCTGATTATTTTGATGGATATCATAAAATTTTGGTAGATTATGAAATGGAATTCTTTAAGAAATATAGAGTTCCAGCTAACTATGATGACCTTAAAGAAATGGCTAATGATAAGGAAAAAGACGAATTATTAAAAGAACACATATACGGTCTTATTGACAAAATAAAAGCATTAGAAATAGAACACCAAAAGAAAGAGTTTATTAAACAAAGAGCATATGATTATTTTAAATCAAGTAGTGTTAAAAATACTATTATAGAAATAGCTACAGATTGGAAAAAAAATGCTTTTGGCACTATGATGCTTAAACTAAAAAACGCTTTAAATGCTGGAGAACCAAAAGACTCTGGACACAATTATGCGACTGATGTTGAAAAAAGACTTAAAGATGACCTTAGAAATGCAATTCCAATTTTACCAGGATTAGATGAATATATAGGTGGTGGAGCTGGTGTTGGAGAACTTATTTCTTTTATGGCACCAACAGGCGGCGGTAAGTCCATGATGTTAGTTCAAAATGCTGTTACAGCTATTAAAGTTAAAAAAAAGGTTGTTTATTTTACATTAGAACTCTCAGAAGAAGTTGTTGGACAAAGATTTGATGCGTGTTTTAACAATATACTTCTTGGGAAAGTAACGAAGTTTAAAGAAGTTATTATTGAAAATATTAAAGAACTTGGGATAAATTTAAGAATTAAGAGGTATTCAGACGGAGTTGCAACTGTAAATACATTTTATGCATACTTAGAATATTTAAAATGTAATGAAAATTTTATTCCAGATTTAATTGTTGTTGATTATGCAGACAACATGAAGCCTTTAGAAAAAGGAGAACAATTGCGTCATGATTTAATGCAAATTTATAGAGAATTAAGGGCTCTGGCAATAGATATGAAATGTCCAGTGCTTACAGCATCTCAAATTACTGGAGAAACTAGAAAAGAAATTGAATTAAGTATGGCAGCTGAATCAAAAGGAAAAAATAACATTTCTGATATAGTTATAGGATTTGGAAGAGATGTAAATCAATTAGACCGCAATGAAGCAAGTCTGAAAATTTTAAAAAACAGAACTGGTCCAATAGGAAAAATATTACCAATACATTTCGATTCGTCAATGGTTTTAATAGAAGTAATACAACAACAGCAACAACATTATTCAAATATAGATAAAAATGCAATTATTGGAATAGAATCAACTGCAAGAAAAAGAAAAGATTCAAATAATATTAATACTTATATGGGTAATAATAGTAATTTAAATAAGGTATTGGAGAATCAAGGATTTACCCCAGAAGTAAAAGATTGACATTGAAATATGTAAAATTTAAAAACTGTTTTATATTTATTAAAACAGAAAAATATTGTAATTTATGAAAGACAAAGAAGAAAAAACACAAAAAATTTATTCAAGACAAGATGTAATTAAAGCTAGTACGGAGTATTTTAAGGGAGACACGATGGCTGCTGAAGTTTGGGGAAATAAATATGCTTTAAAAGATTCTGCTGGAAATATTTATGAGCTTACTCCAGATGATATGCATAGAAGACTTGCAAAAGAATTTTATAGAATTGAGAAAAAATATATAAATCCTATATCAGAAGAAGAAATTTTTAATTTAATTAAAGGATTTACTTATATAGTTCCGCAAGGAAGTCCTATGGCTGGGATAGGAAATAATTTTCAATATGTATCAATTTCAAATTGTTTTGTTATTGGAACTGATGGCAATTCTGATTCATATGGTGGAATTATGAAAACAGATGAAGAGCAAGTACAATTAATGAAAAGAAGAGGAGGAGTGGGACATGATATTTCTCATATTCGTCCTGGAGGAAGTGATGTTAAAAATAGTGCACTTACATCTACTGGAATAGTTCCTTTTATGGAAAGATATTCTAATTCTACCAGAGAAGTTGCTCAAGGAGGCAGAAGAGGAGCATTAATGTTGAGTGTATCAATTAAACATCCTGATTCAGAAAAGTTTATTGATGCTAAACTAGAAGAAGGTAAAGCAACTGGAGCTAATATATCAGTTAAATTAACAGATGACTTTATGAAAGCTGCTTTAAGTGGAGAAAGCTTTATTCAAAAATATCCAATTGATTCAAAAGAACCAACTTTTACAAAGCAAATAGATGCTCAGAATTTATGGAAAAAAATAATTCATAATGCTTGGAAGTCAGCAGAACCAGGGATTTTATTTTGGGATACTGTTATTAACGAATCTATACCTGATTGTTATAGTGATTTAGGATTTAAAACAATTAGTACTAACCCATGTTTACCAGCAGAAGTATGGATAATGACAAGTGAGGGACCTAAGCAAATATTTGATTTAATTGGAAAAAAATATTTTGCATGGATAGATGGAAAACAATATTCATCTTCTAATTTAGGATTTTTTAGTACTGGAATAAAATCAATATATGAAATAACAACAAAAAAAGGATTAAAATTAAGGGGAACAGAAAACCATTTAGTTAAAAAAATTATTTTAGAGAAAAGGAACAAAAAGGTCGTAGATTGGGCAGAAATTAAAAATTTGAAAAAAGGTGATAAAATAAATATTAATAATAATAGGGAAATAAAAACATTTGATAATTCTAAATATAATTTTGAAGAAGGGTGGCTTGTTGGAAATTTATTAGGAGATGGAACGTTTGATGAAAACATTGCAATTTTAAGATATTGGGGAGATAATAACATGCAGCTCAAGAATGTTGCAGTTAATTACTTAATTAATAATATAATACATAGGGATGATTTGGGGTCTGGGGAAGAAAAAAAAATAATAAGTATAAAATCTGCTGGATTATTTAATTTTTGTAAACAATTAAATTTTAATAAAAATAAAAAAATATCTAATTCTATTGAAAAAACTAGTTATGACTTTTATAGAGGATTTTTTAGTGGATGGTTTGATGCTGATGGAACAGTCTCTAAAAACGAGAACAAAGGAATTACAGTTAGACTTTCATCGTCTGACTTATATAACCTCGAAATAGCACAAAGAATGCTTTTGAGAATTGGGATATTTTCTTCAATAGCTAAATTAAGAAGAGGTGTACAATGGAAAAAAATGCCAGATGGTAAAGGAGGATTAAAAAAATATAAAATAAAAACTCAACATGAATTAATAATATCTAAAGACAATGTATTATATTTTAGAGATTTAATAGGATTTAAAGATGAAAATAAGCAAAAACAGTTAAATGAAAGTATTAGCTCTGTTAATAAAAGAGGATTTTATAAAGAGAAATTTATAGATGAAATACAAAGTATAAAGTATTATGGAGAGGATGAAGTTTATGACTGTCAAATATTAGGTGCAAATGAGTTTGATGCTAATGGGATAAATGTACACAATTGTGGTGAAATCCCCTTATGCCCTGATGATTCATGTCGGCTAGTAGCAATAAACTTATATTCTTATGTAGAAAATCCATTTACTCCAAATGCTAAATTTAATAGACTTTTGTTTAAAGAACATGTTTCTAAAGCACAAAGATTTATGGATGATATAATTGATTTGGAATTAGAAAAAATAGATTCAATATTAAATAAAATAGAAAATGACCCAGAGTCAGATTATATAAAAAGAACAGAAAGAGAGCTTTGGTTGAGAATTAGAAAAAAAGCAGAATTAGGAAGGCGTTCAGGATTAGGTATAACAGCAGAAGGAGATATGCTTGCTGCATTAGGATTTATTTATGGAACAGATGAAGCTAATAATTTTGCAGAAGAAGTTCAAAAAACATTAAAATTAGAAGCATATAGAAGCTCTGTTAATTTAGCGAAAGAAAGAGGTGCCTTTAAAATATGGGATGCAGAAAGAGAAGTAAATAATCCTTTTATAAATAGAATTAAAGAGGAAGATGCAGAATTATATAAAGAAATGATGACTTATGGTCGTAGAAATATTGCTTTACTTACAATAGCCCCAACAGGCTCAGTATCGATAATGACTCAAACAACTTCTGGAATTGAGCCTGTTTTTCTCACAAATTATATGAGAAGAAGAAAAATTAACCCACAAGAAAAAGACGCAAGAGTTGATTTTACTGATAAACAAGGTGATACGTGGCAAGAATATCCAGTATTTCATCATAAATTTATAACTTGGTTGGAGGCAAATAATTATAATATCGAAGAAGTTAAAAAAATGTCCTCTGTAGAAATAACAAAGATTATAGAAAAATCTCCTTATCATAAAGCGACATCCGCTGATGTTGATTGGGTAAAAAAAGTTGAAATGCAGGGAAAAATACAGAAGCATGTTGACCATTCTATTTCCGTTACTGTTAATTTACCAAATGATGTTACTGAAGAACTTGTTGCTAAAGTATATGAAGCTGGATGGAGAGCAGGATGTAAGGGATTAACTGTATATAGAGATGGATGTAGAAGTGGAGTGCTGGTTTCTAAAGAAGAAAAAGTAAAAAAAACTTTTGAAAATACTGCCAGAAAAAGGCCAAAAATTGTTAATGCAGATGTCTTTACATTTAATAATAATTATGAAAAATGGGTAGCTATAGTTGGTAAACTGGCGCCAGAAGGAGTTGAACAAATTGAAGAAAATGAATTGCCATATGAAATATTTACTGGGAAATTAGAATCTTTTCAAATTCCATCATATGTTGAAAAAGGATTTATTATCAAAAGAAGAGAAAAAAATAAAGATGGTAAAGATGTTTCTGTATATGACTTCAAATATCTTGATAGGGATAATCATGGAGTAACTATGGAAGCACTTTCTAGGTCTTTTAATGAAGAATATTGGAATTATGCAAAATTGATTTCGGCAATTTTGAGACATGGCATGCCAATGCCCTATATTGTAAATCTTGTTAAAGGACTAAAGCTTAAAGGAGATAGTTTAAATACTTGGCAAAATGGTGTTGAGAGAACATTTAAGAAATATATTAAAGATGGTACTGTGAGTGCAGATGTATGTGAAGTATGTGGAGCAAAACTTGTATATGTTGAAGGTTGTTTAAAATGTAATAGTTGCGGGCAATATTCAAAATGTGGTTAAAAAGTTGATTTATTTAATTTAATTTATTATATTTTATAAAAATACTTTAAAATATGAAAAAAAACAAACAAACAAAAACTGAAAGAAAGATTACTATTCATAGAAACAGTAAAAGAAGCGAAAGGCTAAGAAAAAGCCAAAGCGAAAAAAATAAAAAGAAAATGTTGGCAATAGATGAAAAAAAGAAAAATGAAAAAAAACAAAATGAAGAAATTGAAAAAATATTAAAATCTCAAAACAAAAATCCTGATAATTTCTCTGTTTCACGTATAGGTAGTGGATTTGTGACTTTTTCTCAAAATCTTGCTTTGATTTTTAAAAAAAAGAACTTAAAAGCGTTAAAAGAAAAAGAGCTACAAAATAGATAAATAAAAGCCTGTCGTTTGATGGGCTTTTTTATAAAATTTAACTATTTATAAAAAATAGTTTTTAGTATGGGAACAAATAAAATAAAAAAAGAGATTATTAAAAATTTGCAAGAAAGTCTAATAAAGATTACTGAAGCATTACCTGTAGTAACACCAACAAATTCAAAGCCAGAAGAAACTGTGGTGACTTTTGATAAAAGTACAAATCCATATGAAGTTATTTTTTCTGAAAGAGGATTTGAGATAAAAGGAACAAGGTTTAGTTTTGAATTTATAGAAAATGCTTTATCTAAAGATGTAAATATTGTTTTAGATAAAGGCAAAGGATTAATACTAGACTCTATTAAAATGAATAAGATATTGAAGTATAAAGATTTATATTCAAAAAAACAAAATGTTAATTAAATTTTGTGTGTAAATTGACATTCTGTCATATAAATTACAAAAAGACTGCCAAAAAGGCAGTTTTTTTTGTTTGGTATAAAATTCGATAGAATATGTTTATTAACTTTAAAATTTAAATAATTATGAATGCATTAATGAAAAAAAATGATTTTTGGGGAATTTTTTTCCCGGATTTTTTTGAAACATTTTCAATGGAGCTGGATAAGTTAAATTATGATTATCCAAAAGTAAACACTTTTGAAGATGACAACAATTTTAGAGTGGACGTTTTTTATCCAGGAATGAAAAAAGAAAATTTCAAAATAAAAGTGGAGAATAAATCTCTTAGGATTAGTTCTGATTTTTCTGAAAGCAAAGAAGAAGGTAGTGAAAAATATCATTTTAAAGAATTTTCAAAAGGTAAATTTGAGAAAAGATTTACTTTACCAGATGAAATAATTAAAGATAAAATAAAAGCTTCTTATGAAGATGGAGTTTTAAAAATTTTTATTCCAAAAGATAAGACAAAAGAAAAACAGTCAAATTTTGAAGTAAGTATTGAATAATTTTTGTTTTTTACAGAATCTCTCAACTTTTTGTTGGGAGATTCGTATAATTTATTATATTTATAATAAAAGTAAAAAATGAAAGATAAAACTTTATATGTCTTTGACATGGATGATACTCTTATTGAGACTGTTAAATTATCTGATATAGTAAATGTCGAAAACTATAAAATTAAAACAGAAGATGAAAATATAAAAGAATATATAAAAAAAATAAAAGGTATTTTTTATTCCTTATTTTCCAAAGAATTATGTTTTGAAAAAAAAGATGATTCCATTATAATATTAGATTGCGGTACAAAAAAAGCTATCGGAGTTGAATATTTAGATTTAATTCAAGATATAACTTCAGAACAATTACAACAAGTCTCTCTTAAAGATTCTACAAAAAAATATCTATTAAGAGTAATTGAAGAAAAGAATGGGTTTTTGGTTTTAAAGCCATTTCCAGGATTTTATGATACAAAAGAAACTCTTGGAAATAAAATAAATCAAAAGATTGTTTCTATTTACGAATCAGTGGAAAATAAAATGATTTTAACTGGAAGAAATGAGAGAATGAGACAAGATGTTGAAGAAAAACTTAAAGTTCTTAAGATTAGTAAGCCAAATTTTGGGCTATATCTATTCCCTGGAGGATGCAATACAATTGTCAATTATAAAATAAAGACTATAGAAGACAGTATTCTTGATAATGGATGGAAAGAAATCCATTTTTTTGAAGACAAAGAAGAATGGCTAGAAAAAGCATTTATTGAAATCACTGATAAGTTTTCTGAAATAAAATTTCATAAACATCTTGTTATAATATAAGTTTTAAATTAAACCTTATAAAACTTGTTTTTTTTGTATTTATTTTGTATTTTTGCAAATAGACAATAAAATACAAAGACAAAATTTATGGGAGAAACAACAGAAGACACTGGGGTTTATAAAATGACTTCAGAACAAAAGGCAAAATTGAAAAATTTTGGCAAAAAAAATGGGCTATCTGAACAAAAGGTACAAACTCAATTGAGTCCAAAACCCCCTGTTACAGTACATCCGCAAATTAAAACAAGAACACAACCGCAAATTGAGACGCAAACTACACAGCAGCCTCTTCCTCAAACACAACAAAGGCAGGTACATCAATTAAATAAAGAATGTCAAACTTATTTTAGTTTTGGAGATGAAGAATCTGGTTGTTTAGATATTGATTTAATTACTTTTAGAGAGAAAGGTGTTGAAACTAGATATCTATCTTTAATGTTTTCAGGACTTGATGTGAGACAAAATCCCCCAGTTTTACAAGAAGCTTTCCTAAATATTGGGTCAAAAGAGGACTTTGAGAGAATCAAAGCTTTTTTTACTCAATTAGAGTGGGAAGATTAATATAAATATGGATATTAGTTTATCTCTTAAGGCTTATTTTAAAGACCTTAAGACTGTAGAGCTGCTAAACGGGGAAGAGCAGACAGAATTAGCAATCAAAGCAAAATCGGGGGACAAAAATGCTTTAGATAAGTTAGTTCGAAGTAATTTAAGATTTGTAGTAAAAGTTGCTAAAGAATATCAGTATAGCAATGTGCCTTTAGAGGATTTAATAAGCGAAGGGAATATTGGTCTTATAAAAGCGGTTGATAAATTTGACGAAACTCGTAAAATAAGATTTATTTCTTATGCTGTGTGGTGGATAAGACAATCAATTATTCAATCAATATATGAGAATGAAAGTATTGTTCGTTTGCCAGTAAATCGCATCAACATCAATAATAAAATTAGTAAGACAAAAGATATTCTGTTTAAAGAATTAAATAGGGACCCAACTCCAAAAGAAATTAGCGATTTTTGTAATGTTTGTGAGATTGATATCACAAATTCTTTAAGTGATTGTAATTATTCTGTGGAATTAGAAAATCCATGTTCTGAAGACTCTAAATCTACATTTTCTGATTGTTTGGAAGGAGAAGAATATGAAAATATTCAAAAAGACTTTAATAGACAAGCTGCGTCTCATGAAATAAACACAGCTTTGTCTGGATTAAACAAAAGAGAAAGTAAAATCTTAAAAATGTATTTTGGGCTTGAAACTGGACAAGAGATGAATTTAAGGGAGATTGGAGAAAAATTAGATTTAACAAATGAAAGAGTTAGACAAATAAAAGATTTTGCTCTTAAAAAATTAAGAACATATGGGAAAAGTTATAAATTGAGAGAATTTTTAAACTGTAAATTGTAATATTATGGAAAAATTAGAATTATTAAAAAAGCAAATGCTGGATGCAAAAAAACGTATGAAGCGTTTAAACAAAACAATTCAAGAGAATTGACAGAAGAAGAAAAGAAAAATGAACCAAAATATCGAACATTTGGAATAGGTGCCGAACAATCTGAAACAAGGATGTTTGAGCTCACAAAGGAAAAATTATATGAAATGAAACAACTTGAACAAAATATGAGAGATACACATTCTGCTTATGTGAAAGAATATATGAACTCAAAATAATTTTTTAAGAAAAAATTTAATAAATATATAATAGAAGGTCACGGAAAAGTGACCTTTTATTTTTATATATGGCAATTTTTTTATACATTTGCTGTGTCAAAATAATTTTAAATTAAATAGAATTTTATAAAGTATTTAGAAATAAAAAATATAGAAAATATAATAAAAAAATTTTTGAAAACAAATTATGTCTATTAAAAAAAAGAAAAAACTTTCTTCTGAAGAAGAATCTCAACTTAGTTTTATTAATACATTAGATAGAATTAATTATACTACTGAACAAAAAGATTTTGTTGATATGGTTGATGGCAAATCTTGTATTCTTGCTTCTACAGCTGGAAGCGGGAAGTCATTCTGTGTGGTTCAAAGGCTCAAGGAACTTTTAAAAAGAGGGGTGCCTCCAAATAGAATGATTTTTTTTAGTTATACAAAAGTGGCCACTGAAGAACTGCAAAAAAGAATTGGCAGAGATGATGTAAAAATTACAACAATTCATGCATTCGCTTTGGGAATTTTAGCAAAAACTGGGAAATTTAAAAACATTATTACATTTCATGATTTCATAAAATGGTATAAAGAAAAATATAAACCAGGGAAATCAGCTTCTTATGAAACTAAAAATGAGTTTTATGAACTCATAGGAAATCTTTATGAAGAATCTGATTATATTTCTTCTGCAATATCAGCATATAAACTTCAAACTGCTGATAATATTAGGTGTCAAGTTCCATTATTTTTAAATCAATATAGAGATTTTTTAAGAGAAACAAGAAGTAGGGATTTTTCTGATATGTTAATTGAAGTAAGAGACTTATTAAAAGAGGATAAATGGTTAAAAATGTTTAGAGGACAGTATGATTATATTTTTGTTGATGAATATCAAGATACAAGTACAATACAAATGCAGATACTTTTATCTTTAAATGCTAAGTATTATTATATAATCGGAGACAGATATCAGGCAATTTTTGGATTCAGTGGGTCAAATTGTAGCAAAATTGAAGCTATGCTAAAATCAAGAAGAGAAACAATAGAAAAAAATTTAACTGTAAACTTTAGAAGTGATAAAAGTATAATTTCAAATTCTAACCGTTTTTCTCCACTCAAGGCGATATCAAATAGTAAAGATGAAGGATTTGTCAGAAAATATATAATCTTTCAAATAGAAGCACCTAAAGATGAAAAAAACAATAAAAAAAGCTTAGACTTAATAAGTGTGTTAGATTCATATTCAGAAGTTGCAATTTTAGCTAGAACAAATGCTGTGATAAAAAAATTAGAATTTGAATTACTAAAAAGAAAATATCCAATGAGATATTTTAATTATATAACCAATAATGATTTTATTGAATATAAAAAAGGTAATATTCATGTAAATTTGCAAGAAAGGTTAAATAAATTAAAACCTTTTTTTAATGATAGCGAAATGGAAATTTTTACTTTTATTGAAACCAATAAAATGAGTAGAAAATTAGTCACTTCTATACATAAAAGCAAAGGAAGAGAGTTTGATTATTGCGTTGTAGTAAATTCTATCGACCCCGAATTAATATCAGAAGTTGGATTAGATAAAGTTTTATCTCCCAAACAACTTTCACGGTTAACATTTGATTTAATGGATGAAGATAATGTGGAACCAAGAAATATACATTATGTTGCTGTATCTAGAAGTAAGCATGGCTTATTCTATATGCTTTATGATTTTTAAACATATTTATTTAAAAAAATATGGAACAAAAAATTATAGCAGCCGGATTAATAGCAGTTTGCCCAGAAACTGGTAGGTTTTTATTATTAAAAAGAAGAGAAGATATAGAATATCCAGGTTATTGGAATTTACCAGGAGGTAGTTTTGACGAAAAAGACAAATATCCAAAAATTACAGCAATTAGGGAATTTAGGGAGGAAACTGGATATAATGGAATAGTTAAAATATCAAAATCACCTTTATATATTGATAGAAGTAATTGCTTGGATTTTTATACATATGTTGGAATTTTACCTTGGGAATTTATTCCATATTTAAAAGGAGAGTGTGCCCGTGGAGATGAAAGTTTAGATTATGGATGGTTTCCCGTTAATTGCAAGTGGGAATATAATGAAAAAATTATGCCTTCTATTATTACTGTGTTAAATTTGAAAAGAGAAATACTCGAAATTATTGTAAATAAATTTAAAGATAAGAATTTCGAATGATGGGAAACATTGAATTAAAGTCAAAAATTATAAATGATGATTATACACAATATGTATATGAAACATTTGATATTCAAAACAAAGAGGAAACTTCTGTTTCTATTCCTATGAACCTATCAGAAATAGCAGATTTTAAATGGAATATTGGTGTTATTTTAGGTGGAAGTGGGAGCGGAAAAACTACTATTTTGAAAGAAATGGGAGATTTAAAAAAACCAAATTTTAATGCTGAAAAACCTTTGATAAGTAATTTTAGTTGGCTATCCCCCCAAAATGCGGCGTTGGTGTTGACATCTATGGGATTATCGTCTGTTCCAACTTGGTTAAGGCCATTTTCTATATTAAGCAATGGTGAACAATATAGAGCAGTATTATCTTATTTAGTTGCCAACGCAAAAAAGGACGAAACTATATTAGTTGATGAATACACTTCTGTTGTTGATAGGGATGTCGCAAAAGCTATGAGTTATGCTTTGCAAAAATATGTACGTAGAGAAAATAAAAGTATAATATTAGCAAGTTGTCATTATGATATTTTGGATTGGCTAATGCCTGATTGGACTTATTCTTTACAAAACGGAGGCGTACTCGAAAGAGGCGACTGGCTTCGGCAAGGAAGGCCAAAAATCGAACTTCAAGTTAGTAGGGTCGAATTTGAGACTTGGAACTTCTTTAAAAAACATCATTATTTGACTGAAAATGTAAATAAAAGTTGCAAGTTTTTATTATTTGAATGGAATGATAAGCCTGTTGGAATTGTTGCGTCATTAAATAGTCCTGGTGCAAGTAGAGCAAATGCTGTTTCTTTAAGTAGAACAGTTGTTTTACCAGATTATCAAGGAATGGGAATAGGGCAAAAGATAAGTGATTTTACAGCTGCAATTTTGAAACAAAACAACCACAGAGTTTATACTAGAACTATAAATCCAGCATTAGGAATATACCGTAGTAAATCTTTGTTGTGGAAGGCAACTGGCACAAATGGAAAAGATGCAAATTTAGGAAAAAGAACAAGGGAAGACGGGAAACAAGCAGCTGATAGAAAAAATAGAGTGAGTTATAGTTTTGAATATATTGGAGCTCCATTGGGGGGATATGAAGAATTATTAAAGCCAGTAAAAGAATTAAGAAAATTAAAATTATAAGTTATGGATGAACAATTTTTAAAAAAAACGGAACAAATGTTTGAAGAAAAGTTAGAATATGAAGAAGTTCCAATTATTCGAGTGAAAAGTTTAAAGGATAATAAAATACTCGAAAACCTTAATTATGAAAAATTATTGAGATTTGATTCTGAATTAAATATGTATAAATTGCAGAATGATGGAACTTGGGTATTGATAAATAATCCAGATTTTAAACCAGTAATTATTTATAAAGAGAATTTTATAAAAAAACCTTCTTTTTAACAGAAGGTTTTAATTTTGCTTTATTTCATCCATTGCAGTTTGTGCTAAAATATATTGAAGTGCCTCATCACTGACCTCAAAATATAATAATAATGTATTTGGATTACTTCCAAATTTTATATAATCTTCAGCATCTTTTCTGCTTTTTATTTTTCCTTTTCCAAGTTTTATTTGTTCTGCAAATTTTTTTATATCAAATGATTTCATAAAATATTTTTTAATATATACGAAAAAAATATAAAAAAGTTTTATTTAATAAAATTTTTCATTAGCATATTTCTTATAAATTTTCTTGCCTCTTGTAGTTTATCATTTGGATTTTTTGTTGTAGATGCTTTTGCAATATTTAAAATATCATTAAATGAAAAAGTTTCATCGCCTTCTCCTTCATTTAATAATTCTTCATTTATTGTGTCTTCGTTTAATTGACTATTTATTTCAACTAATTCTTTTTCAGGAACCTCAACTTTAGAAGAAGATGATTTAACTTTTAATAAGTTATTTAAATATTCTATTCCAGTAAAAGGTTGATTAGTTCGTGGGTTAATTAATCCAGAATTTATAACCAAATCATTAAGGTCGTTATTTCTTTTTGCATTTCTTAAAAATAAGTTTTGAATATCTTTTCTGATTCTTTTTAATAAAATCATAGGAGTTCTTTTGGTGCCTCTTGCATTCTTTAATAGAAATATTACTAAATCATTTGTAATCACTAGATTGCCATTTTCGTCAAATGAATTTGGGTATTTTAATTTAAATTCTTCTCCCATTTGAGGGGTTTCTCTAAAAAATTCAATAGCAGCACTTTTAACTTTTTTGCTAATATCATTTTTTAAAGCATCAGGTAAAGTTCCATCAAGATATTTTTGTAAAATATCTTTGTGATTTAATGTTCTTCCAAAAACTTTATTATCTCCTCCTTCTCCTATAATTTTATAATAAAAGAATTGGCCAAAAACATCCTTATTCATAGGGCTTGAAGAATTTTCAATTAAATTTTTGATGTCATTATTTAATTTTAATATCACAGAAATTTTTTGTCCAACTTCTGGCTCATATGGTTCTTCATCAGAAATTCCAGATAAATTATAGTTTCCATAAGAAAGAACTTCTTCTTCATCTCCTCCAGCCATTATATCAGACCTATTTTTATTACCATCTCCTATTGGTTCATCTAAAGATGAATTACCTTTTTTTATAACCATCTTTCTTAAGTCTCTTATTGGATATCTTAATTTTGTTTGCATATAATTAACAAAAGATGAGTTCGGCTTAGTAAAATAGCCAGTGGTTAAATATTTTTTTATAGTTTCTGGAGTTTCACTTAGGGCTTCTGATACTTTACCAATAACATCATAAGATTCTAATCTTTCTAGTTCATCAGCAGTTATTTTAAAATCTCCACCGTTTATAAATGAAGCAAATTTATATAAATTATGAGATGGAAATAAAAAAACAACAATACCTTTTGCTATTTTATCTTCATCTACAGTGATGGTTTTTTTTGTTGTTGGAAAAGTAAAGTGCCCATTTTCTTGAGTTGCAATAGCATACATCAAGATTTCTAACATATAAGATGTTTTTTTAAAATCCAATAAGTCATTAGAAAAATTAAAATTTATTCTATCCCCTTTTGCGTTAATTTCTTCTGCCCAAGATTCTGCCGCTTTTTTTACTGACTCAGAATTTCCTATGTATTTTCCTACATATTCTAAATTTTCTTTGATTAAATAATTTTTCAGTAAAGTGCTCCTTATTAGTTTTCTTAATTGTTCTTTCATTATATTAAAATTTTTTTAATAAAATTTTGTTTGATTTTTAATAAATAGTTGTTAATTTCGTCAATTGAATAATTTTTATTTTCTAATTGTATATTTACTCCAGAAATTCCAGAAAAAATTTTTGATAATCTCCTTAATTCTTGTGGTCTTCTGCTAGCAAGTAATTCTTTTACTTTTTTTTCGACATCAAAAGAAGATTTAATAGATTCAATTAATTTAGATTTTTTATTAATTATATAACTTGATTTTATTGTATTTTCAGAATTAAAATAATTTATAACATCTTCTCCAGGAGATTTTAATGTAATAAATTTATTTATCATTTCAGGGTTTAATTGCCCTTGTGTTTCAATAAGTGCTGTTCTTACTTGAAAAGGTATTTTTTCTATTTCTTTTAAATGAAAGATTTGGCCTGCAGATGGCTTATATAATTTAATATTAAAAAATCGTTCTGCTATAAAATTTATAGTATCTTCCATCAAAGCATTTTCTCTTCCAGATGTATATACCATTTTTTTTCTTTTTTCTTCTTTTTTTGCTTTATGTAAATTAAAATCTGCAATTGCATATCCTACTTGTTGCCAGACTGAATCGTCATCACTAAAAGTATAAATTGGCTTTGGGTACATATTTTTTGTATCAGCTGATATTTGAGTTTTCTTTTTTTCTTCTTCTTGCTGTTTTTTAAATTCATTTTTTAGATATGGAACTACACCTTTTAACAATTCTCTTGCCTCTTTATATTTATAAATTACATATGGTTCTAATTCAGCTACTAACCCTTTACCAATATCTCTATTGTTAAAAAATAAAGAATATGTTAATAAATCACCTTTATTTTTCCTATTTAATTTATCTGCTTCTTTTAATGCTTCTTCTTTATCTATTTTTTCAGAGGCGGTTGTCTCTGGCATTGTGTTTATATATTTCTTAATAAAGTTTTGAATAGCTTCAGTTGGGATTTTTTGTTTTATAACGGGTAAATTCTTTGCAAATTCTGCTTGATAAAAATATAAGGCTTTTCCCATATCTCTTTCAAAAGCATCTTGTAATTCTTCTTCAGAATATATATTGTATTCGGTTCCATCATCTTCTTTTTCTTTAATTTTTCTATATTCTTGTGTCTCTTTTAATTTATCATTTGAAAAAGACATTTTAGAAATACTTTTATAAAAATCATACAATTCTTTAAACATATTATCTCTAGCCTCTCCAGTTGCCTTTTTTGCATACACATCATAAACTTCTTCTCCAGTTTCTTCTGGCCATACATCGGCAAATTTTTTAACAGACTTTAGAGCTCCAATATTTTTTAATAATTGTCTAGATTGTGATGTTAATTCTGAAATAAAAGAATATGGAATTTCCCCTTTTATAGATTTAATTGTATTAAAGAAATTAAATAATTCTTCAGGAGAAAAGAATTCATAAGTAAAAGTTCCGTCTTTTTGATTTATTAGAGTACAATAATCTTCAATATTTACTACAGCTTCTGACTTCGTTTTTTCAGTTCTTATTTTGGGAATTATTGTTTCTAAGGGTTTTTTAAAACTTAATGTATTATATTTCATTTCAGATATTGTAAAAGCAATGTCCCTAGTATTAACAAATTCTATATTTGTTATTTTTTTAATTTCATCTATAACTGAATTTCTTGCAACTGATATTGCCCAAGCCCCAAAGTTTTGTCTAGCTACATCATATTTGTTTTCTACAGTTAGCCCATCTTTTATTTTGTCCCATGCAGTGTCTTGTATAATTTTGAATTCAGTATCATTTGGATTTAAATTAAATTTTCTACCAGTTAAAGTTGTAATCATCGGGAATAAAGCACTAGTATAAAAATCTTTTAATGTAGCTAAAGCTAATCCAGCATAATGATTATTCCCAAATAGCATTTCTTCTAATTCATCCTTTGGCTTATTTGCGGCGACTCTTGATAAAAATTGTATTTGCCAAAATCCTTGTGGAGTCAATTTTAACTCATTATCTTTTGCATTAAGTTTTTCTGAAATAGAAGCTTTTTGATTTTTTGTGTTTGGATATAAATTCTTTTTTAATGATTCTATTGATGGAATGATTTCTTGCAATTCTTTATATGCACCTATTTTTTCTAAATATTTTCTTTTTGAGTCTAAATCTAAAAATTTATCAAGTTCTCCATTTATATTTACTTTTTTAATTTTGTCTGTTAAAAAAATATTTGCTCTTTTTATAATATTTTTAGATATTAAATTCAAAGCCTGTTCAAGATTAACTAGATTGGAATTGCTGAATTCTGGAGCAATTTGTTTTGTTATATCTTTAATAATTTCTTGCTGTTTTTTTTGCAAAACTTCAATAGAATCAATACTTCCAGGAGAAAACAATTTCATTTCATATGCTTTTCTTAAATAAAGAATTTGATATATATTATATAATAATTTTTGATATATTTCTCCATTTCCTATCAGCATAGACACTTTCATTGGAAATGATAAATAGTCTTTTTCTAAAGTTTTTAAGTAATCACTATTTGCCTTTTGAATATCAATTGATGTTTGTTCTAAATCAGAATCAAGTTCTTTTTCTTTTTTTTCATTTGTCTTTTCTTCATCTTCTTCATTATTAACTTCAGAAGTTGATTCTTTTGATGGTTTCTTATTTTCCATTAAAGAATTGTTTATTCCAGCCAAAAACAACATCTTATTTAATTCTTCAGTTAATTTTATATTTTCTCTCATGACAGAACAGTTTCTTTATAAATATTTGGAAAATATAAAAAAATATATTTAAAATTAAATAAAAAAGAATGATAAAGTTTTGTTATTTTAAAAAAAAGTAATATATTTGCTTTTGAAATTTTATTATTAATAATTAAAATTAAATTCTATGAATGGAATAAATGAAGTATGGTTACTTGGTACCGTGGGGTCAGACCCAGAAACCAAAACTTTTGAAAATGCCAGAGTAAGTTCATTTCGTATGGCTACAAATGAAAAGTATACTGATAAGACTGGTGAAAAAAAAGAAATAACAGAATGGCATAACATTGAAGGTTGGAATTATTTATCTGACACAATTTCAAATTATGTAAAAAAAGGAACTCCTATTGCTATAAGAGGTAAAATAAAAACTGACTCTTATGATGATAAAGATGGTAAAAAAGTTTACAGAACAAAAATTGTTGCAGATAATATTAATCTTATTCCAAATGGTAAACCTGCTCAGCAACCTGTTCAGCAACCTGTTCAGCAATCCGTTCAGCAGCCTGTTCAGCAACCCGTAAGACAGCCTAATTATCAGCAACAGCCTAATTATCAGCAACAGCCTAATTATCAGCAACAGCCTAATTATCAGCAACAGCCTAATTATCAGCAACAGCCTAATTATCAGCAACAGCCTATTCAGCAGCCTATTCAGCAGCCTATTCAGCAGCCTATTCAGCAGCCTATTCAGCAGCAACCTGCAAGACAACAAAACTACCAAAATCCTGTAGGCAATTTTCAACAGCCTATTAATTCACAAGTTGTAATTCAAGCTAAACAAGAAGTTGAAAAATATGTTACTGACGAACAATTTCGTAATATGCCAGATGATTTACCATTTTAATTTGTTTTTTAAAAATAAAAAGCTCTACAATTGTAGAGCTTTTTTTATTTTATAGTTTTAATAAAGTAATATTTTTTAATATTTATATATAAATTATATTACACCATGGAAATAGAAAAACAAATACGTTTATTAATACGTGAAATTGTAGGTAAGCATGTTGAGGAAGAAAGAATCCCAAATCCAGAAGCTGGTGAATATGTAGATAGAAAAGAAAATTTTCTTGGGTCTCATGCATATGGAGAAAATATAGGAGATTTAAATAAAATGTATGTTGCATACTCTTATGGAGAGCAGCATCCATTATTTGTTTGGGTTGATAAAGAAGAATTTAAGGACTTAAGACCACATGAAGCAAAAAATTTAACAGAAGGTGGAGACGATGAAAAAAAACACACACATCTTTATAGTAATGAGATTGCTCATGAAAAAATTGGAGATAAAGAAGTTGATTTAGGTTATAAAAAAGGTCCATGGTTTTATAATGAAAAGCCTTATTATGTAAGAGATAAAAAAGGAAGATTAATCCCAAATAAATGGACATATAAGCATTTAAAAGATTTAAAGCCGAATGAAAAAACTCAAGCTAGAGACACTACTTACTTACAAAAGTTAATTGGAGATTTTAAAAAAAAATATCATATTGGAGATAATTCGCATACAAATCTTCATCCAGGAGAAAAATAATAACTATTTATTTATATTATAATAATTTTTTATTATTTTTGTTCTATGAAAAAATTTTATGCAATAATTTTAGGTTTTACAGCCATTTTGTTGGCTGTTACAGCAGCTTATTTCTCTGTGTTTGGGCTATCCAAATTATTTATAGGAGCTGCAACGTCAATTATTATCATGGCTGGAACTCTTGAGTTTTCAAAAATAATAGTAGTGTCTTACTTACATCAATATTGGGATAAAATAGCAAAAAAAATAAAAGTATATTTACTTATTGCAATAGCAGTATTGATGATTATTACCAGTGCTGGTATTTATGGATTTTTAACCAATGCTTACTCAAAAGTATCAACAGAGTTAGACAAGATGGGGGGAAATATAGAATTATTAGACAAAAGGATAGAAATAAAAAAAGAAGAAAAGAATAGGCTTGATGAGCAGCTAAAAACAAAAAGTGATAGGGTTATATCATTGACAAATCTTAGGAAAAGCCAAGAGACAAGACTGGATTCTTTGTATCAAAGAGGATGGATGGCTGCAGCAAAAAAAACAGAGGTTATAATAAGTCAAGCTGATGATAACATCACATCAGTAAATAAAGAAATTGATGCAATTGGAAAAAAAATAGAAATTTTAAATGATTCAATTGCTAAATATGAAACTTCAAAATTAGAAATTGATAATAGTAATATTGCATCAGAAGTGGGACCTCTTAAATATATTGCAAAATTAACTGGAACGGAAATGGATACTATTGTTAATTGGTTAACATTGCTTCTAATTATAGTTTTTGACCCTATGGCAGTGGCTCTTGTTATATCTACAAGTGCAATGATTAAATTAATTAGAGAGGAAAAACAGAATGAAAAAAATAAAAGCAGAAGTGATTACTTTAAAAAGAAAGTGCAATATGTATCTGATGAGCAAGGTAATTTTAAATTGCAAGATGAAAACATTGGCATAAATAAATCTTCATTGAAAAACAAAGTATTAAAAAAATGGAAAGATATATTTAATAAAATTCCTTTTACGAAAAAGCCAACAGTAGATGAAAATGCTATTAAAAAAGAATTCGTTGAAAATGACATTATTAAAGAAAATATCACCAAGGAGGAAAACGCTATAAGTGATAATAATCCCATTAAAAAAGACACTATAGAAAAAGAAAATGTTGTAAATAAAGAATTTACTGAAGAAAATAGTTTTATCAAAAGAGATTCTATAGAGAAAGAGTCTACTGAAAAAGATGTTATAAAAGAATATATAGAAAATGAAACTAAAAATACTATAGAAGAATTTAAAAACGAAATTCCGATTTTTAGCGTGAATCAGAATACTGTGGTTCCTAGTGTTTTTACTGCAACAACTTCTCAAAATGAAACAGGAGAAAGAATTGAAGAAAACATAGCAGAAGAAGTTGAAAAGTTAACAATTGAGAATGTAGGGCAAAAACAAAGTTTGTATTTAAAATTGTTAGAAATTTTTTATGATAACGGAAATAAAAAAAAGGGAGATGAAATACCAAGTTATTCAGTTCTAATAAAGATGATAGATAAAAGAATAATTAATGTTAATGAAAAAGATGTTAAAGATTTTCTTTTAATATGTAATCTATTAAAAATAACAGAGTTTAAAGAAAATCTTGGAATTTTTGAAAAAGATTATAAAAATGCAAAAATGCTTATATCAAGTATTTAAAATATATTAGTTTTTAATGGTTTCTTATTAATGCTTTTTTATTATATTTATAATAAAAGACTTTATTGTTATGAGATTAATTTTAAAAACTATGGAAAAAGTCGTCATTGAAGTACACACCAAAGAAGTGGAAAATGACGGCTTTGATTTTTTATGGGATAAAATTCGGGATGTTTATAAAATGGATAAATATGAAATTTTTAACATTGAAAAAGATAAAAATAAAACATTGATATACATAGAACTTATTCCATTAAAAGAAAAAGAATTGCAAAAGTATTTGTAAATTTTCCTAAAAAACATTATATTTGTAAAATAAAATTGTAATAAGATGGCAAGAACATTTGATGCTGAAAGAGATGAAAAAAACTTGAATCCTACAGGTAAAAAAACAAAAACTCCTTTATTAGACTATTTCGGAAGAGATTTGACAAAATTAGCTTCTGAATCAGAATTAGACCCAGTATATGGGAGAGACAAAGAAATAGAAGAAATAATTCAAGTGCTAAATAAACGAAAAAAGAATAATCCGCTTTTAGTAGGAGAACCTGGAGTTGGGAAAACCGCAGTTGTTGAAGGTTTAGCTATTAAAATACATAAAAAAGAAGCTGAAGTGTGGCTTTTAAATAAACGTATTGTTGAAATTAACATAACATCTATGGTTTCTGGAACAAAATATAGGGGAGAGTTTGAACAAAGGATGGAGGAGTTAATTAAAGAAATTGAAAACAATCCAGATATAATAATTTTTATTGATGAAATACATAATGTGGTTGGTGCTGGAGGAACTTCTGGGTCTATGGATGCTGCCAATATTATAAAGCCAGCATTATCAAAGGGAACTATGAAATGTATTGGGGCAACTACTTTTGAAGAATATAAAAAACACATTGAAAATGAAGGCGCTTTTGAAAGAAGATTTCAAAAAATTTATGTTAATGAACCAACAAAGGAAGAGACTGAAATACTATTAAATAGTATTAAAGGAAAATATGAAGAATATCATTGTGTTGAATATTCAGAAGAGGTTATTAAAACATGTATAGATTATGCTGATAAATATATAACTTATAGAAAATTTCCAGATAAAGCAATTGATTTATTAGATGAAGTGGGGTCAAGAGTAAAATTAAAAAATGTTCCAGTTCCAGGAAATTTTAAAGAGCTAGAAGCAGAATTAGAAAAAACTGTTCTTAGAAAAAAAGAAGCGTCAAAAAATCAAAATTTTGAAGAAGCCGCAAGACATAGAGATGATGAAAGGAGAATACTTGAAGAATTGGATAATGAAAGAAAAGTGTGGGAAAGAGAAACAAAAAAAAATAAAATTAAAGTAAAATCAGAGGATGTTGCTTGTATAATAGCATCTCATACTGGAATTCCTGTAGTTAAATTAACTGATTCAGAAAATAAAAAATTTTTAAGTATATCAGATTATTTAAAAGAAAAAATAATAGGGCAAGATGAAGCAGTTCAAAAAGTAGAAGAAGCTATGCAACGGTCAAGATTAGGTATTCAAGACCCCTTTCGACCTCTCGCATCGTTTTTGTTTCTTGGTCCTACTGGAGTTGGCAAAACTCTAATGGCAAAACTTATAGCTTCTCATTTATTTCACACAAATGACTCTTTTATAAGAATTGATATGTCTGAATATGAAGAAAAACATTCTGTATCAAAACTCATAGGGTCTCCTCCCGGATATATTGGACACGAAGACAAAGGTCAATTGACTGAAAAAGTAAAAAATAGGCCTTATTCACTTATTTTATTTGATGAAATTGAAAAGGCACATCCAGATGTTTTTAATGTTTTTTTACAAGTACTTGATGAAGGAAAATTAACTGATTCTACTGGGGCTGAAATAAATTTTAAAAATACAATTATTATAATGACATCTAATATAGGGACAAGAAGTTTGTTAGAAGGTAACTCTTTAGGTTTTGGAGTTAAACTAGATACTCTTAAAAATGACAAGAGTCTTGTATTTAAAGAATTAGAGAAAAGTTTTAAGCCAGAATTTCTTAATAGAATTGATGAAAAAGTAGTGTTTAATCCTCTTGGTAAAGAACAAATAGAAATCATTGCAAAAATTGAAATGGACATGATGCTTTTTAGACTTAAAGAAAAAGGATATAATATAACAGTATCAAAAGAAGTTGTTTTAAGTATCGCTACCGTTGGATATGATAAAAAATATGGAGCTAGACCAATTAAAAGAGCCATTTCAGAAAGAGTAGGAAACCTTATTTCTAAAGCTGTGTTGAAAAAAGAAGTTGTAGTAAATAAAAAATATAGTCTTGTATTGGAAAATGATGAAATAGTTATACATGACGAGACACCAATAGAGCAATTTGCAAATGATTCAGCAAATATTGAAAAACCAAAAAAAATCAGAAAAAATGCTAGAGATAAAAGCGAATAAAACAATTTATTTTAATGGAGAAAAATTAGACATTAAAGATGGTTCAATGAAGGATTTTTTAATATCTTCGTTAAATTGTCAAGTTATATTGGACAAAGATTTAATACTTGGTGATTTAATACATATTTTATATGAAATCAGAGAATTTATTAATTTATATTGTTGTGAAGAATATGAAGTTGGAAGAACTTTAATAAATGCTGGAAGGTTGGCACAAGGATATGACTATTTAAAAATTTTTAAAAACGCAGAAGTAACTACTGATGGATTTTTAAAAATAAACGTTCAATCTGATTTATGCTCTTATGAAAATTTGGGTAAAATACAAAATGTCTGTAATCTAAAAATAGTACTTGACTCAAAAATTGTTGATGATGATGAAATTTTAAGAAAGGGGATTGAGTTAAAATCAGATTTTACTTTGTTAGAAATTATAGAAGTTTTATATGAAGACTTTTTATATTCTTTAGAAAGAGATAACATTTTAATTAATTAAAAAATTTTTAATAATTTTATATCTGATAATCAAATAACTGAATGATTTTTTTTAAAAAAATGAAAAAAAATTTGGTTTTTATTTTAGAATTTAATATTTTTGTATATATTTATAATGTTAAGAAGTAAAATTCTTAATAATAATGTTCTTAAAAATATTGAAAATATAAAGTGGCTATTGAAAGAGTTACTTCGGTTTATAATTGGTTCGACTCCAATCGTGCCCACCAGAAATTCTGGGCGTGATTTATTCCTGGAGACAGGAATATTACACTCTTCAAAACTTTCCCTTTTATTTTTGTAACTTTTTTAAAAATATTGCGTATAAGATAATGTTAGTTCTTTAAAATAGAATTTATAAAAAATTATAGTGGCGATAAATAGAGATACTTCGATGCAAATGAAAAAACTCTGTTTGAAAATTCCCTATGTTTAAAATATTTGAGTGGCTATTAAAAGCAGTTCATCGCTATTAGTAAATTGCAAAACAAACTTGCTTTAAGACTTTCCCTCAAAAAACATAATAGGGACACTATGTAGAAATACATTATGTCCCTATTTTTTTAATTAAATATTAACAAAAAATTAGATGTTATGTCAAAATTTAACGAAAAAAGTGTGGCAAAAAACATAACCACAAATTATATGGGCGAGAAAGCTTATATAGAAAAACCTGAATTTGAACTTGTTTCAATGCTTTTAACTTCATTTATGGAAGATTCATATTATGAAAAATCAAGTGATATGTTGGAAAGAATGAAGGCAGTATTAGAGAAAGTGGACACAAAATTTGCAGCAAAAGCTGCGATTTATGCGAGAAATGAATTTGGTATGAGGTCTATTTCTCATGTATTATCAATAGAATTATTGAAATATATTGGGGGACAGTCATGGGGAAAGAATTTCTTTGAATCTATTATCCGTAGGCCAGATGATATGACAGAAATCATCGCTTACTATTTTGCACAAGGGAATAAAAAGCTTCCTGCTGCAATTAAAAAAGGATTTGCTAAAGCATTTAATAAATTTGATAGATACCAAATTTCAAAATACAAAGGAAAAAATAAAAATGTTTCTCTTGTTGATGTTGTAAATCTTGTTCACCCACTTACAACCAAAAAAAATGGTGTTGTTGAAATAAAAAAGGATGAATATGCCGCCTTACTTGAAAAGAAATTAAAAAGTTTTGGGAAAAATGCAAATAAATATTCTGAAAAAATTGCAGAAATAAAAGCAAATTTAAATGAGATTAAAAATAATCAAGGAGATACTATTGAAATTTCAACTCTAAATGCATTGATGGCTGGCTTATTGAAAAACACAGAAACATGGGAAGCAAAGCTTTCAAAAGCCGGACAAGAAGCTAAATCTGATGAAGAAAAAGCAGAATTGAAAACAGAAGTTTGGAAAGATTTGTTTAAAGCAAAGAAAATGCCTTATATGGCTTTGCTAAAAAACTTAAGAAACATTTTTGAACAAGCTCCTGAACTTATTGATGAAGTTTGTGAAATGCTTGTTAATAGAAAAGCAATTGAAAATTCTTTGGTTCTTCCTTTTAGATTTCTTTCAGCATATGAAGAAATAGAAAAACTCAAAAAAATAGGTACTTTCGAAAAAGATGAAGAAAATATTAGAAAGATTCTTGCTGCTATTGATGATGCTATTAAAACATCTGTTGTAAACTTGCCTACCTTATATGGAAAAACAGTTATTCTTTCCGATAATTCTGGAAGTATGACTGGTGATAGGGGTAATAGTTCGTTAATATCAAGATTGTCTAATATAAAAACAAGTGATATTGCAAATTTGTTTGCTGTACTTTATTGGCTAAAAGCTGATAATACTTTAGTTGGATTGTTTGGAGATAGATTAATATATCCAACACTTAACAGAAATGCTGGAGTATTTGAAAATTTTAAAGCAATTGATATCGAAAAAAACAAATGTGGGCCTAGCACTGAAAGAGGAATTTTTGATATGTTTGAAAAATTAATAAAAGAAAAAACTATAGTTGATTCAATTGTTGTTTTTTCTGACTGTCAAATAGGAAGTGGTTGTAAATGGTATGACCAAAAAGGAAATCGTGGGGGAGAATTTAATAAATTATTTAATGATTATAAAAAAATAAGTCCAAAAGTTAGAGTGTATTCTGTAGATTTGAAAGGTTATGGAACAAACGTTTTCAATGATAATGTTTATAAAATTTTTGGATGGTCAGATAAAATATTTGACATCATGAAAGTTTTAGAACAGGACAAAAATGCTCTTATTAAAATAATCAATGAATATGTTGATTTTTAAACATTATATTTTTAAATAAAAAAACCTGGATAAATTTGATTTTGTCCAGGTTTTTTTTTATATTTGGCAAAAATAAAAATAAAAGACAAATGGATATAATACACAAACCCAAAGTAAACAAAAAGATTTCAGAAATTCTTAATTCTTTTTATTTAGAACAAAATAGTGATACCAATAGAAGCGGAATAGCTTATCAAATTAAATGTTTTTTGGAATATGAAAAAATTAATTATGAAACAGTAAATCTTTATACTCCGCCAGAAAGAGTTGATAGAGAATTGATAGACATTAGAATAGATGATGAGTTATATCCATTTAAGGAAATTATTGAACTGAACGAGGATAATTGGAGAGAATATTGTATTAAATGTGAAGATGGCTATTTGCTAAATAAAGATGATATCATAGAATTATTTCAATATTTAATTAATGAAGGATATGCATGGAATTTGCAGGATTTTTATAAAAGGAAAGCAGAAGAATTGATTAAGGAAGGATATTGTACACTTTCTTATAATAATACCACAGGACATTATATATGGGGAAACGTAAAAATCCCATCAAAATATAATTTAAAACCAAATGCCCCAGGAACTGATGAATATGTTCAAAAAAGAAAAGATTTAAATGATGACGAATTTTTTACATGGTCAAATTTGCAAATGAGTAATGAAGAAGAAACGGAATAATATTTGCGATTCAGAAGTTAAATAAAAAAGGGGCTTTATGCCCCTTTTATTTTATCTCATTTCATATAATTTTCGCTCTGCTGCTAATTTTGCTCTTTTAACTTCTTTAAAAATATCTAAAATAACTTGTTTGTGTCTTTTTCCTTCCTCAAGTCTTGTTGCAACTTCTGGAATGGCTTTTATATGTGATTCCTGCCTTAAAGTAGCTGTTTCTAATTTATTGCAGGCTTCTGCCAAATTTTTAACAACTTCTTCTAAATCTTTTTTATATGATTCATAAACATTGCTTTCATAAGTTTTTTCTGTGTTTTCTTCGCTTACTTCATTTAAAAATCCCAATTCTTTATTAATATTTTTTAATTCTAATTCTAACATTGTTATTTTATGTAATTTAACAATTTCTTCTTTTATATATTTTTTTGCATCCATAGCTTTACAGTTTTATATAAATAGATAAAAATTTGATTTTTAAAAATATTATAACTATATTTTTACTATGGGATTTATTTATTTAATAAATAGTGGAACTACGGATAAATATAAAATTGGTGTGTCAAAAAATCCACCCAATAGAAAAAAGGAATTGCAAACAGGAAATCCACAAGATTTAATTTTGGTAGATTACTATGAAAGTGAGAATTATCAAAAAATAGAAACAATTTTACATAGAAATTTAAAACATAAGAAGTATATCGAAGATGACTTCAGAAATCTAAAGGGCGAATGGTTTATACTAACAAATGAAGATGTCTTAAACTTTAAACAAAAATGTAAAAAAATAGAAGACTCAATTGAATATCTAAAAGAAAATTCAACTTTTGATATAACAAAAATTTTATAATTACGTATAATTAAAAAATATTTGTAGAGTTGAAACAAAAATATAGCCTTTAATGCATAAATTAAAGTAAGTAGTATTATTTTTGTTTTACCTTATAAACAAATTAAATTATGGAAGAAAAGAAATTCACAACAGAAGAAGTAATAACTTTATTAAAAGCATTCCATCTTGATTCAGTTGAAGGAAGATATAGTAAAGAATTATTAGAATGGTGCAATAATTGGATTGATTACAACATTAAAGAGAAAATAGATTTTGAAACATATATGAAAAATTCAAAACAAAAATTATACAAATAAAAAATAAAATTATGGAAACAACAAAATTTGAAAAAATGTACGAAAAATATTTAAACAGATTAGATGCTAAATTCAGAAAGGAAGATGCCAAAATGATTGGTAAACGAGATGCTCTTTGTTATGGTAATATTGATTACACAAAAGATGAGTTTTTGAAAAAAATAAATGCAGATGCCGAATTTGCTAAAAAATGGGAAGTTATTAATTCATAATTTTTGTTTTATTACTTATAACGTTTTGCAGATTTGCGTTTGTGTGCCACGCAAAAATGTTTCTTTAATGGCACACCGTTTATTGGCACATAACGCAAATGTGCTGTTATAACCAGTGCGGAATATGAAAAAGAAAGCTCACGAATTAGAATTTATTAGCCAAATAAAACGAGATGGCTCAGGAACAACAAAAGTTAAAAAAAGCTACTTAAAAGCTATGTTAGAAAATTCATTGATGAAAGACGAAGATTTTGAATTGCATTGCCTTTCATTAAGCGAAAAAACCTTTATAGCTTTTAACTTTAATGCTTTTATTGTTAGGGTCAAGTAGCATTGGTTATAACTAGTTTATAACAGCAATAAAGATGCCATTTATAAATTTAAAAATCAATAATCTAAATGGATTTTGAATATAGATTTAAGAATATTGATAATCTTCGTTGTGATATGAATGGAAATTTTATTTGTAATAATATCCCCATAAAAAAGCAATGGCGACCTGGACAAATTTTTATTAAAGTGTCTGGAAAAAGATATGGGATAAAAACGTTAAGAAAATTAGCATATAAAGTTGAGTGTGAAAATTTACCTTTTTAATACATAAAAATTTTGAATATAATAGCAAAACATAATGATTTACCTATTGCTGTCATCGGAGATATTCATGGCGAATTTAATGTGATAATAAAAAAGGTTAAACATTATGACCTTAATGATGTTGTATTGCTTGTGGCTGGAGATATGGGTGTGGGATTTAATTACAACAATCCCAGAGAACCAAAAAAAGAAAAAGTAAGGTTGTTATATTTAAATCAATTCCTAAAAAGACACAATATTTTTCTTTATATTGTAAGAGGTAATCATGATAACCCTTCATTTTATGATGGTAAACATAATTTAAGTAATTTAATTTTTATGCAGGATTATGACATTGTACAAGTTGGCGAATATATGATTTTGGGTGTTGGGGGAGCAACCTCTGTTGATAGAAAACCAAATCATCATTTTAAAGATTACAAAGGAGAGAATCATCCAGGAAGAAGAGAAAACGTAGATTGGTGGCCAAATGAAAAAGTTATATATGATGAAGAAAAATTGAATGTAATTGCTGGTATAGATATTGTAGTAACACATACTTGTCCCGATTTTGTGCATCCTCCTGTATTGGGTGATAATGTTTGGAAGTGGTGTGATTGTGACCCAGAATTAAAAAGCGAACTTATTGAAGAACGTGAATTAATGGGAAAGATTTATGATAAGCTAAACGAGTTGAGCGTAATAAAATGGTGGTATTATGCCCATTACCATCAAAGCAATTTTCAGACATATAACAGTACAAAATTCAAACTTTTGGATATTGGAGAATTTCATGAAATAAAATTTAAAAACGAACAAAATGAATAATAGAATTACTTCAGAAAAAATTACACAATTAAAAGACAACGAAATTTTTGTGTTCGGCTCAAATTTATCTGGCCGTCATTTTAAGGGTGCCGCAAGAACTGCTTTAGGGTGGGGAGCGAAAGTTGGACAAGCTTCTGGATTACAAGGTAAAACATATGGAATCCCAGCAAAAGATGCCTCAATTAGGAGAGTCCTTACAATAAGAGAAATTAAACCATATGTTGATGAATTTATTGAGTTTGCAAAAGCAAATCCCCAGCTTATATTTCTTGTAACAGAAGTCGGATGTGGACTTTCAAATTATCACCCAAAGGATATGGCTCCTTTATTTAAAAATGCAATAAATATTCCAAATATTTATTTGCCAGCTCGATTTTGGCATAAAATACAAGAAAAATAAGTTTTTTATTATGCTGATAAATCTTCTTCTTTCTTGCCTCCAGTATTAATATCATCTAGTGGTGCTACTACATCATTGGGATTAGAATTTAAATCTGAATTGGTAGTTGTATCTGTGTTTTGGTCTTCATTAATGATTGGAGGAATCAAATAATTTTTCCCACTTTTTATTTTAAATACATCTTTTACAGCAGAAACTCCTTTTCCCCCAAGTACATATGCGGCAAATAAAAATATTGCCCATTGTAATGAATCTATAATTGTTTGTGCTGATGCTGGTAAATTTGCAATAAATGTATAATAAGTTAGGCAGGCTATATATAATATTACAAATACAAAAAGATACACTCTTCCTTGCGAGTATTTATAAACACCATCAAGTTTTACTTTTAAAATGTCTTTAAATAATTTTATTTTCATATTTTTATTTATAAATATTTAAAAGAAAATAAATATTTAAATTATGAAAAAATTATTAGCAAGAATTTTAAGATTTTTATTAAAAAAAGTTGAAAAATCTATTCATCGTAAATATAAAATAGATGAAGAAGAGTTAAAAGGTAGAGAATGTTGTATTCAGGTGCCAGAAATAAAGGAGTTAACAGAAGAACAAAAAAAAATTGTAAACATTTATGTTTATCATGAATCAATTTTTTCAGTAAATATAAAAAATATACCTTCAAGATTAATTCAAGATTATTGTTTTGTAGATAATGATAAAATAAAACTAGAAATTATTTTAGGAGGAGAAAATGATTTGGATGTTTACGAAGAACTCGAAAAGAAAAAATGTTCAAATATTTTTGAAGAAAATATGGAAAAAGAAAATATGGAAATAGAAATATTTTCACACATTGGATTTAATAAAAAAATAATATTGAAGAACATTAAAGTTATGAAAGTTAATGCCTTTGAACATGGTAATAGCAAATCGAAAGAAGTATATAAAGCAAATGTATTAATTAAATATGATTCTAAGTATATTGAAAGATTCTAGAATGTAACTTTTTTTCTTTTTTAGCGTATAAAAAAGGAAAAAACAAATGAGTTTTCAAGATATTGGCTTTATAGGAGGATTAATTTTTTTATATTCTTATGTGCCACAACTAACACATCTTTTAAAACAAAAAAATTCTATTGGAATTAGTGTTTCATCATGGGTCATGGGAGCAATAGGATTAATAATACTGTTCGCATATTCAGTATACAGAAAAGATTTGGTATTTATGATATTAATTTTTCTTGAATTGATTATAACCATTGTTACTTTGATTTTGACAGTGAAATTTAAACCAAAAAAAAAATAATAATTAAAAAAACTTGTTTTTTTTGTAACTTTTTTATATTTTTGTCGTATAGGTTAGTAGAAAATAAATTTTTTAAATATTTATTAAAAAAAAGCAATGAAGTAGATTGTTAAAAATAATGCAAAATTAGCTGTAGTAACAAGAGAAGATTTAAAATTCAGTTACCAAGCTATCCAAAGTGGTCATGCCTTGGCCAAGTTCTGTATAGAACATAATGATATTGCTAATTCCTGGCACAAAAATTCCCAGTATTTAACTTATTTATCTGTAAAAGATGAATCTGAACTATTATTCTTGATTGAGAAAGCTCATTCGAGAGGAATAGCTATTTCCATATTCAGAGAACCTGATATTGATAATCAAATCACCGCAATTGCTATAGAACCATCTGACGACGCCAGAAGGTTGTGTGCAGGACTTCGTTGTGCCCTAAAAGAAAGTTATCAAAACGGCTTGATTGACAAAAATAGTTATAAACAAAATACAGTATTAATTTAAAAAATTTTTTTTATGAAAAGCGAAAAAATTAAAAAACGTAAAGAAGTCTATTCCACAGAATTTTGTAATGGATTACACGTGGACGAGTTAACTGCCATTATTAATATGGCAAAAAAGGATTATGAGGCCGAATTTGTAGAGGTGTATGAAAATACCGATAGATGCGGAGACCACGAAGGTTATTCATTGGATTTTTACAAATATATTTTAGAGACAGATGAAGAGTGTGAAGAAAGATTAGCATATGAAAAACATCAAGAACAAAAAAAGAAAATGGCAGAGGAAGCTGCTGCAAAAAAGAAGGCCGAAGACGAACAAATGAAGTTGCTAGAATTAATGGAAAAATACCCAGAGTTGGTTAAAAAATAAAAATTTGGGTAACGGGGAGTGCAAATTTGGTTGCAAATTGGGTGTTCGACCCACTCCTCCCCGACAAAATAAAGTTCTTTGACGTATTGGAAAAGCCCACGGGGAAAATAGCTTAAAGTAGAGCGATTGCTTTGACAAGATGTTGGTGGTTCATATCCATCTTTCCCCACAAATGGCTGTCTAACACATTTCAGATTGTGTAGTGATTAGAGAAATTAAATAACAATCAGCTGTAGTTATTTGAAAGTAAAAATTCATAAAACATGTAAAACCAATGTATAGCTTACATTGCGAAATGAGGTGTTAAATTCTAGAAGTAGCTATCTAGAGTTGGGGGTTCGAATCCTTCGGCGGCTACAAATTATTAACAAATTAATATTGTATATTATGAAACAATTAAAAAGTTCTACAATGCTTGAAGCATGTAAATATCAGAAGCCTTCGGCTTTCAGTAGAGGAATGTCAGTAAAACTAAAAATGGACACCGAAATGATATTTATATCTGGAACAGCGAGTGTGGGAGAAAATGGAGATACATTATACAAAGGAAATTTTAAAAAGCAAACAAAGAGAATGTTTGAAAATATTACAGCTCTTTTGAAAAATGGAGGAATAACCTGGAAAAATGTAATCAAAACCACAATTTACTTAAGAGATATTGACCGTGATTATGAAGAATTTAATGTTATAAGAAAAGATTTTTATGACAAAATGGGGTTAAGCATATATCCTGCTTCAGTTTGTGTAGAAGCAAAATTATGTAGAAATGATTTATTAGTAGAAATGGAGTTAATAGCAATAAAAGATGAAACCGTACAATAAATTTAAATCTTTCCAAATAAGATGGAAAGAAAAAATGGGGAAAGATAAAAATGACCCATATCTTATTAGATGGACATTTATATTTTTTAATTATTCCATCAGGATTCATAAATGGATAAGGTCAGATGATAAGAGATTTTTTCATGACCATTCTTGTAATCTTGTATCAATGATTTTAAAGGGATGGTATTATAATGTGATTCCAGTTGACCCTGAAAATCCAGATGTAAATAATTGTAAAAAAATAAGAGCAAAAGCATGGAAACCATGGTATGCAAATGCAAAGAAAAAACATTATTTGGAAATTCCTAAAGAAGGTGCCTGGACAATATTATTCTGTGGAAGGCCATACCACAAATGGGGATTCTATGTAAAAGGAAAAAGAGTAAGACCATTAAAATATTTTTATAAGTATGGAATGGTAAATGAATAAAAGAGCGCCCTTTAGCTCAGTTGGTCAGAGTACCTGTCATCGAAAATTTCGTATTAGCTATACGAGAGAATAGATGGAGTATGAGTGGAATTATTGAAAGTAAAAAAAGTGGAGTGTTAAAAAGCTATTAATGTGAAACTAGAATGAAATCAATTTGGAAATAAGTACTTTATACTTGCAGGAGGTCCGAGGTTCGAATCCAAGGGGGGCGAGGCAACTAAATTAACTCACTTGCACGAAGTGGTTGCTGCATAGCGAAAGCTAACTAAGAAGTTAATAAGCGTTCTTTGATGTATTTAAGTATAAATAAAATCATTTAACTGATTTTTTTAAAAATTTGTTATATAACAAAAATAATTGGGAACTAATGTTTACACTTTTTGCAAGATTGTTTTCCGCAATAAGTTTCTGTTTGACTATGACAGTTTGGACACAGAAATCTCAGATTGCTCAATCTATTATCATTGTTAATGCCATTTTTGTGGTCTAATTGTAATGTTAATGTTTTATCTAGCCATTCACCATTATTGTTGCACTCACAACATGTATACTGTAAAAGACCTGCTTTGATAATTCTTAATTTCAATCTATAATTATTATTATATTGTGAATCCTGTACAAGGATTTCATTTAATGGCACCCCACGTTCTCCACACAATTTGTGTCCCAACATATGGCTGACAGATAATTCTTCATCACGTATTCTGTTGTTGATTTTATTGTAATTTGACGCACTTGTATATTTATATCCAAGTTTTAACAAAGCATGCTTAATGCTCACACTCGATTCAATTACTTTTTTAAATTCCTCTTTAGAAATTGAATCAATTTTTGTTTTGTTTTTCATAATTTTTTATTATAAATATATAAAAAAACAAAAAACTTGAATAGATGTCCAAATAAATGTTAAATTAAAATGGAGTATTATAATAAATTAAAAAACAAAATGGGAATGTAGCTCAGAGGCAGAGCAATCCACTCTAGATGGATTTTGGTCGCAGGTTCGAATCCTGTCTTTCCTTCAATTGCACAAGGTGTACAGTTATAAATTAAAATAAAAATTTAAAAAAAATAATTATGGAAACACAATTAAAAGAAAAAGTAGACTTAGCAAATCTTAAAAAGATTGAAGATTATTTAGAAACAACGTCCAAGCACTTGTTTTTAACAGAAGATGGAAAGTTTTTTAAAGCTTTCTCGGTAAAAATAAAAGACAAATTGTATTGTATAACATTAAATTTTGATGGAGTAGAATCAAATAATGTAACAATTATTGATGTGGAACGTTATATTCCACGTTATGGAAACAATACAAAAAATGTAATTTCTCACTTTTTATTCCCGCCACATGTAAATAGAAGAACATCTATATCAAGTTTCAAAGCTATGAAAGAAAAGGTGAATGAAATTAAAAAATTCATTGAGGAAAAATTTGATGGAAAAAACATAGAAATTATTGTAAATGAAATTAAAAAAATGCTTGTTGGATTAACAGTAAAGAAGGAAGGGGATTAATCTCCTTCCTTTTTTTGTAACTTTTTTTGTTCTTTCTCGTATATATTAATATGAAATGGAAAACATTCATATAGAATATAACCCCCCATAGCTCAGTTGATTAGAGCAGTGGACTCTAAATCCATGGTCGAGAGTTTGAGTCTCTCTGGGGTGGACAACATTTTTCGTTTCTTTCTGTTTTGTTTCTAAATCTCTTTAAAATTATTTGATTTTGAGGAGATTTTTTTTTATATTATATAAAATATAAAAATATGAAAGCACAGATTACAAAAAAAATTGATTCAAAAATAGAACAAATTGTGTGGGAGAATGAAGTAATGTATTTAGAAACTAAATCTTCTCAAAATGGAATAAGAGAATACTCAATTAGTCTTCTTCCAGAATCTAAAGAATTTCCAAATATTCTTCCCAAGGGAATTTTAGATAGTACATATAAGTCAACTAACATCAAAATGCAATTAGAAGCTAATAGAAATTTGATAAATAGAAATCTTGAATTTTTAACAAATATTCAAGAAATACTTAGTCTTATTGAAAAATCAGAAGAAGAATTAGAAGTAATTGAAAATTGGAAAAAAACAGGGTTATTAGACGGACTGTATAATGAACAATCTGCAGAACTTGCAATTTATTTTGAAAAAGTTGCTAAATTTTTAATATCTTTAGCTGAAGAAAAAAATATAGAATATAAAACAAGCAATTTAATTTTTTCAACTATAAGAAAAATATATAAGGAGATAAACAAAGCTGGTGAGTTTTCTTCTTTGGTTGATTATGAAAAATTAATTTATGATTTTGAAGAAAAATATAAAGAATTTGAAAAAGAGCATATAGATTTATTTAAAGACCCAAGAATTGATGCTGAAGGAGAATTTTGTTATATTTATGGTGAAAAATATGTAAAAAAATTAAGAGAATCTGGAATTATATAATATTGTGAAATGGAAAAATGGAAATGAGAATTGATATATTTAAAAAATTATTTAATACCAGATTAATGGTGTCAATTGCCCCAATTTATATAAGTCAAAAATATATTGATGAATTGAGATGTTATATAAGGCAATATCTGCTTGAATTTGATATTGAACCTATAGAGGAATTAATTGGTCAAATGGATTGTTTAATGGATAATGATAGAGAGTTGCTATTTTCTGAAAGTTTTTTGTTATATAATGTTCTTGAATTTAAAAATTTAAAGAATCAACAGCGTAAACAATTTAATGATGTTTTAAGAATTTCTTTAATATTATCAGATTATGAAGAAAATTTAATTTCACAAAAAATATAATTATGAGTTTAAACACTAGTTCAAAACATTACAATTCTTATTACGACCATGTTTTAAATAAGAAAGAATCAGTAGGTACCATTGCTAAAATTTATGATTTAATTTCAGATATTTCAGATAGACGTGGACTTAGTCAAGAATGGGAACAAATAGATGGAGATATTCAAGATGAAATAATCGAAAAATGGCTTAAAATTATTGATAATTGCTAGTTTATAAAATAAAAAAATGAAAAGATTAAAAAAAAATATTGAATTGTCAAAAGATGCTTTCATCGTTTATTGTGCAGTAAGGTTTAATGATGATGTCGCAATACAAAACATGATTCAAGACATTAAATATCTTGAATCTAAAAAGCAAGTAGTATTGGCTTCTAAAAGAAGAAATGAAGATAAAAAAATGTTAAATTCAAAATTTAAATAATATATGAATTTAACTCCAGAACAAAAAGAAACATTGGAAATTTTAAAAGACCAATTGGTATTGCCAAAATATAGTACAAAAA
>Ga0265297_10001748_pt1 | contig 48513 bp, 50 predicted proteins | sample Munlanlwell13791_FD_192502 | JGI IMG/M metagenome (GOLD analysis project Ga0265297, IMG submission 192502) | Leachate microbial communities from a municipal landfill in Southern Ontario, Canada - Leachate well 137-91 | ecosystem: Engineered > Solid waste > Landfill > Unclassified | place...
TATAAGCTTGTTTAGAGTAAGATATAATGAAATTAATTGTATTGTTGGAAATGAATATTGCTCTAAAGCTGATGTTAATAAAGATGGGAAAGTAGGATTAGCTGATTTAATTATGATTGCAAAGAAGTATGGCAATTCTTGTTGATTAGTAAGTATTAAAAAGTCTTTTAGCTTATTTAAATTATGAAAAAAGAGGAGAGAAAAAAGGTTGATGCTAATCTTAAATATGGATTAAAGGGATTAAAAATTTCATTAGGAGTAACTGTTTTATTATTAATTGTCTTTTTTGTTTTTAGTTATTTTAATATAGGAAATGAAACTTTAACTTCTAAAATACTTTCTATACCTAAGGAAAAGACAGATTTATTTATGATTTTTGCTGGTTTTATTTTATTTGTAACTGTTCCATTTGTTTTAGGCATATTAATTGGGAATTCAAAATCAAAAAATAAAAAAGCTCAATCAAGTGTAATCTTAGTCATCATAATTATTATTTTAATTTTATTATTATTAATTATATTGTGGAATGTTTTGAAAGTTGTTCTTTCAAAGAATGTTGAGATAACTCAGATAAGCACTAGATTAGTTACACAGAGAACAGATATTCAATCAGTAGAGGGAGATTTAGTTAATCCCTCTGTGGTTAATATAACTCTTCATGGAGGTTCTGCCAAACTTGTCTTAAACAGCAGTAATTATATTGATGTTTCTGAAAGCGAACCTGTTGATGTGTATAGTGTTGTTGATTTGAGTGGAAGTATGGGGAATGGACAATGTTTCTTAAATTACTCATCTGATTGTTGTAATTTGTATAATTGTTCTAATAGTTCAGGTTGCAAGAGGTGCACAAGAGGTAGATCAACATTTAACGCTTCTAATGGAGAATGTAAACTTTATTCTGATTGTAACTCGATTCGAGATTGTTTTAATAATACCAACACAATAGATCTTAACAGCTACTACTATAATTGCTTTAATTTAAGTGAAACTTCTTATAATCCTCATAAAGTTAATTATTTTAAATCCAAAATTGATTTTGCAAGAGAGGCTAATGAGAAGTTTATTTCTTCTATTTTAAATTTAGAGGAAAATAGAGTTGGAATTATTGGTTATGCAGGTTACGCAGCAGCAATTAACAACGCGCTTAATACTTCTTTTCATTATTTATCCAATGATTTTAGTTCAGTGAATAATATTCTTCAAAAATTACAATATATTCCATATGGTGATACTTGCATCTGTTGTGGAGTGAATAGGTCTGTGGAGTATTTTGAATTAAATGATAAACAAAGAATAGATGTTGTTATGACTGATGGAGGAGCTACGAAAAATTGTAATTTAGGAGGAGATGCTTCGCAGGATGCAATTACCTCTGCATGCAATGCTTATAATAATAAGGGAGTAAAAGTTTACACCATTGGATTTTTAATAGGTAATGAAGCAGACAAACAAACTCTTAGAGATATGGCTGAATGTGGAAATGGAACATATTATGATTCTTCAAATATTGGAGATTTAACTGATATTTATACTGAGATATCAACACAGATTCAAAATACATATACTAAAAAATCTTCTTATTATATGAAGATTGTGTTTTATAGTTCAGATGGAAGCTCTTATGTATATAATTTATATGATATTCCTGTTGATTTAGAAACAAGAACATATCCAATTGATTTAACAGAAAAAATATCTGATGTTGTTAAAGTTGAAACATATTATGTTGCTTCAACTTCTTGGGGAGAAGAAGTTATTGGAAAAGCTACAGATGTCTGGACTTCAGACGATAATTGATTTTTAATAATTGTATTTATAGATTATTTATAATTTATTAAGACATAATATCTGCGAGAGTATTAAGTGTTTATAGTCTCTTAAAATTAATTTCGTATAATTTTCTTCTGTTTATTCAATAAATAATTTAGAAGAAAACAAAATTAAAAGCCCTAATATTATTGCAATTATGTTTATTATTTTTTTAATTCCTTTTTCTTTGAAAACTTCCGGGAATAAATCTCCTATTGCAATATACAAAAATCCTCCTGCTGCAAAAGGCAATAAATATACTGAATAATCTTTTGCAGATAAAAAGAAATATCCTATAACTCCTCCTAATATTGCTGTTAGTTGAGCAAAGAAATTATAAAGCAATGCTTTTGATTTTGTAAATCCTCCATGAATTAAAACTCCAAAATTTCCTATTTCTTGAGGAAGTTCATGAGCCATTATTAACAAGCTAGTTGTTATTCCAAGAGGGATTGATATGATAAATGAACCTGCAATTAATAATCCATCAATAAAATTATGTATAGAATCTCCTAATAAAATCAATCTAGTGTAAGGATGTTCTTTACAATTAGAATCGTGGCAGTGATGCCAATGAAGAATCTTTTCAATTAAAAAGAAAATTAATATTCCTAATAAAATCATAAATATTAAAGGAATTATTGTTAATTTTTCATATGCTTCGGGAATAAAGTGAAAAAAAGCCCCCCCTAAAAGCCCACCTATTGCAAGAGAAACTAAGATAGTAGTTATCTTACTAAGACTTTGTTTTGAGATAAAAAATGAAAAAACTCCTGCTAATCCAATTAAACCATTGACAAAAGTCATTAAAATTATCCATAATATTATTTGCATTTTAAATAAAAGAAAAGTGAGTTTAAATTACTTTTGAATTAAGCAAGGATCCCCGTAAACATCAATATTCCTAATATAACTAAGATTAATCCTTCAACTAAATGAAGATATTTAATATTCTTTTCTTTCCAGCCAGAAACTTTATCAACTGTTGTAAAGCTGAGATAAATTGCTAAAGTTACTCCTATCATTGGAAGAATAAATATTAGATTATATATTAAAAGCCATGGAATTGTTTCTAATATAGTTAATTGAGACAATTGTCCTGATGCAATTATATATGGCCCAATTGTACAGGGTAATAAGAACAAGGTTACAAAAATCCCTATCACAAATGCTCCCCAGGGACTTGTAACTTTTTTAATTAATAATTTCATTCTTGGTCTTAATCTTAATGGCATTTCTGTTGCAAATCCTCCTGGTTTGTAAAACATAGAATCTTTAAGATTTAAAATACCTAGAATTATTGCAAATAAACCAAATCCCTTGAAAATATATAATGAATATTTTCCTGTTGATGGAATTGCACTTGAAAAAATTTTAATCATTAGCAGTCCATAAAGAAAATATAATAAAAATACAGCTAATGTAAATGCAAAACCTCCTAATAACACTTGTTTTCTCTTTTCTGGATTTTCCATTAATAAACTCATTAGAACAATAACCATTACTGCTAATGCACAGGGATTAATTGCATCTACTAATGCTAAACCTATTATTTCTATTATTGATACCATTTTTCTAAGGTAGACTAGCAATTTTACATGCTGTTAAGTCTGCTAGTTCATCTATTGTTTTAACTCCTGTGTATGTTTGATTATTAATAATCCAGGTTGGAACTGCTTTAATATTATATTGAGTTAAAATCTCGGGATTATCTTTAATAGATATTAAATTAAACTCATTTAAATAATCTCCTAAAATCTTTTCTTGAGCTGCACAGGCAGAACAAGTGGGAGAAATAACAACTTTGGAGTTTTTAGCAATGCATTTTATTATTGCTTCATCAGAATTATTATTCCCTCTAACATAATAAATGATTGCAATTATTGCTATAACTATTAGAACTAATACCAATAATGTCTTAGTTTCCCTTTTCATTATTATATGTATAAAATTATATTTTTAAAGCTTTGTTTGAAACTGGTTGCTTGTTTTTGTTCTTAGAAATTTTTGATTTGGGTTTATGGGAGATTTCTTCTTTGTGTTTAAATGCTTTTTTTAAAGTTCTCCCAAGTTCATATAATGCCCCTTTAAATTCCTCTCCAATTTCATGCCAATGAGTTTTTTCTTGTTGTTTGGGTCTAACCTGCTTTGGTTGTATTTCTGGTTTTATTTCTTCCTGTACTGGTTCTTTAGAATGTTTGGAAATTATTTTAAGGTATCCAAAAAGTAAAACTACTAAGAATATTAAAATATAAACAAGATTTATGGGGACATTAATTCCTGTGTTAATAGAAGCATCTAGTCCTAACCATATCTTGAATAATATACTTATAATTAAAACACTTTCAATTGCACTTAGTAATGGGGCTGGAAGATTAAATGGGAAGGTTAGTGTTCCAAATCCTTCTGCAAATATAGAAATAATTGTTATAATTATTATCCAATAAAGATTGTCTTTTAGAAAAACAACAATGTTAGAGAAGATTTGAAGAGGAATATAACTTGCAATTAAACTCATTAACCATAAAAATATTAAGAAAATTAACAATCCAATTACCTTATGAACAACAATATTAACAATTGATTTTATTTGTTCCATCTTTTGATATTGGAGGTATTTTGAGTTTAAAAATACTATTAATTTGCTTAATCTCTTGTTTTTGAAATATACATCCAATTATATATATGCTTTAAAATTAAGATATTTTGTTTAATTAATAAAAATGGGGATATTTTCAGTATTCAAAAAAACAAATGTTTTGTATTTTCCTGGTTGCATAACTTATTTTAAATTCCCAGAAAAATTTGAATTGTATACTAATATTTTTGATAAATTAGGAATTGACTTTAGACTTTTAGATAATCAAGTATGTTGTGGTTTAGAAGCTTTAGAAGCAGGTTATGAAGCAGAGGCAAGAAAAATAATGAGGAAGAATCTTGAAATTTTTAGAGAGAATGGTGTACAGGAAATAATAACAAATGACCCTGCGTGTTTAAAGGCATTTTCTCAGGATTATTCTGATATGCCTGATTGGAATATACAAATAATCAATATATGGGATTTGATATTCGCTAAATTAGAATCTAAGCCTAAATTAATTAAACAAAAGACATTTGAAAAAGTTGTTTATCATGATCCTTGTTATTTAGGAAGATATATGGGAGTTTATGATTCTCCCAGAAATATATTGAGGTTATTAGGTTATGAATTAAAGGAATTTATAGACAATAGGGAAAATAGTTTTTGTTGTGGTAGTTGTGGGGGGTTAAGCAGGACAAATCCAGAATTAGCAGATAAAATTGCAAAAGAAAGAATTTTACAGGCTAAAAGACTTGGGATAAAAAAGATAATTGTTGCTTCCTTAGATAATTATAAGATATTAAAGAAAAATACTACTGAGGGCATTGAAATCAAAGAAATGTCCGAAGTTTTAGCAGAAGCAATAGGGATTAAACAGAGAGAAATAAGCAAAGAAGATGAAGCAGAAAGAATTAATGAAGAGGTTATTGATATAAGGGAGGAAAATATTGCATAAATAATTTTAGTAATATAATGAATAAAACGTTTTAACAACAGAAGATTAAGATAATGTTCTATAAGATTACTAATCAAAAAATATAAAAAATGTTAACTAAAAAAGAAATGACTGCTTTTGAAACAGACGCATCAAGATTAGTTGGAAATGCAGATAAGGTTTTTTTACCTGAAGATATTGAAAAAGTTCAGGAATTAGTTAAAAAATTTAGTGATATTGTTCCTAGAGGTGCTGGAACAAATTTTGTTGGAGGATGCATCCCCAATAATTCTGTTGTTATTGACATGAATAAATTAAGCAAGGTATTATATTTGGATAAAGTTAAGAAAACAGTTTATGCTGAAGCAGGTGTTTCTATTAAAGAGCTAAATGATAAGCTTAATCCCCAGGGATTTGAATTTCCAATTCAGCCAATGAATAATATCGCTACAATTGGAGGGATGGTAGCTACTAACTGCACTATTGGAAGTGTAAGATATGGAGAAATGAGGGATTGGATTGAAGAAATTGATTTTGTTAATGGCAGAGGAGAGCTAATGAAAATAGGCAAGACAGATATGATGGATGTTTGTGGTATGGAAGGAATTACTGGAATTATTGTTGGAGCTAAACTAAGGATTATTTCAAAATATGTTAAAAGTATTTCTCTTTTTCAATCAGATGAATTAGATGAAATACTAACTATGGCAAGAAGATTGAAATTAGAAAAAGAAGTTGTTTCTCTGAATTTTTTATCTAAAGAAATCTCTAGATTAGTTAATTTACCTGAAAAATATCATCTAGTAATTGAATTTGATTCAGATAGGGGAAAAATAAAAGGAGAAGATTATGAAAAACTGGCTGGATTAATTAAAAATCTTTATTTTAGCTTGTTTAGTGAAGGTTATTTTAATAGCGAGGACCCTAAATTCTTTTTTGATAAACTAAAAGAATTTATTTTGTATTTGGAAAATTATCAAGTCCCTTATTTTTCTCATATTGGCTCTGGAATGATTAATGTATTTTTTAAAGATAATGAACAGCAGAAAAGAAAAGCAATTAAGGAATTAATGAAAAAAATAGGGGCTAAACTTGGAAAATATGGATATGGGATTACTAGAAAAGACTTTATTGATAATTTTGGAGTGAAAATAATTGAGAGAGTTAAGTTGAGACATGATCCTTTTAATAAAATGAACCGAGGGAAAATTGTTAGAATTGAGGGCAAGGCATTTGAGAAAAAAATACCTGAAAAAAAAGTCATTGCAGGTAAGGGGGAGGAAATTAGTGCATCTAAAGTTCTTTCTGCTTTGCAGGAAGAAAATGCAGATAAAAAAATGCAGGAATTTGTTAAAAGAGTTGAAATGGAAGAGAATTTTTTAGAAACTGAAATAGAAGAAAGGGAAACAGAAGAGATGATTAAAGATTATGAACAAACTTTTGATTCTGAATTATCTAAAGAAAAAGCAAGAGTAATTGAAGATATAGCTAAAAATATTCCTGAAGAAATTGTTGAACATAAGATAACTTTTAGGGATAATCTAGAAAGGTCCAGTGAGCCAGTAAATGGGGATAATATAAGGGGAAAATTATCAAAAGACGAGGAAAATTTAGTAAGGGGAGTAATGGGTAATATGTTTGGGAATAATAAAAAAGAAGAGCCTAAGGAGGAGAGGAAATGACTATAGAATCTGATAACGCAAAAGAAGAAATAAGAGAAATAGTTGAAACCTGCATTAGATGCGGATTATGCAAGGAATTATGCCCGGTATTTAAGATAATGAGAGAAGAACAAATTTCTCCTAGAGGAAAAGCAGTTATTTTAGATAATGGGAATTATGAAAAAATTGTTTACGAATGCACTTTATGCAAGGCTTGCGAGACTAAATGTCCTTTAAATTTGAAATTATGCAAGGCATTTATTAATGCAAGAAAAGTTTTAGTTGAGAACAAAAAAGAACTTCCTGAAAATAAGGAAATGATTAAGAATCTTAGTAAAACTGGAAATATTTATGGAGAGAAGCAAAAAAATGATTAAAAAATTTAGAACTTATCTTGCAGGAGCTTTTTGTCCGTATAAAGATTATAGAGATTGGAGAGATTTGATGCATGAAAAAGTTCATAATAAAAGAATTTTATTGCATGATCCTAGAGATGAATCAAATCAACTTTGTCCAGCTACATTTACTATTGATGATGCTAGAGGAGTTTTAAAATCAGATATTATTTTACATGCAAGATTTAAAGGTTATGAAGATGAAGGAGCTTCTTGGGAGCATGGAATTGCTTTTGGTTATAATTTAGGAAATCCAGACAAAAAACAGAAACTAATAATTTATGCAGATGAAACAGATACTCCTTTTCCATTGCATTTTGGTTCTGCTAATGTTACTTTTAACAGACTTGAAACTGCTGTTGATTTTTTGAATTCTTTAGATTCTTTAGAAAAATTTGAGTGGTTTCAAAGTTATAATGCTCTTTTAGATAGAGCAAGAAGCAAAGAATAGAATATAGAAAAATATTAGTAATATAAAATTTAATACTTTATGAAGATGATAAGATTTAGATGTTTAGGATATTAATATTTTGATTAACAGAAGGTAAAATGTTTGTTTAGTAGCGTATAAGAATATTATTTATGGATAATTATCTTCTCCATCTAAAAATTTCCAGTATTTTTCTTTTTCCTGCTTTTCGTCATATTCTTCCATTATTTCATCTAAAGATTGAACCGGGAATTGGTACAGAACTTGTTGTTTCCAAAAGTTAAATTCCTGTTTTCTTTGTTTTCTTTCATAATTATAATTAAATCTTATTGCTTCAATAGCAGGTATAATCATAGTAGAAATTCTCGGGTTAAGAATTGCAGCAACTATTTCTGCACAATTAAACATATTATTAAAAAATATACTTTTTGCACTTTCCAGATTAATATTACATATGTTTTGCTCTCTTTCAGGGCTGTCTTTTACAAAATCTACACAAAACTCTCTAGCATATGGATAGAAATTATCAACTCCTAAAAAATAACTTGCTGTCTTTTTAGCTAAAGAATTAAGCTTCATTAATCTTTCATCTCTATTTTAATTGTCACACTTCTTGGAATGTATAATCTCATTATTTGGTGTAATACTCTATCATCTGCAGGAATGTCAATAACTCTTGCATGAATTCTCATTTCAAAGTTGTCAAAAGTAGCTGATCCACTTCCACAAGGAGATTTTCTTGTGGTTATCTTAAGTTTTTTAGTTGGAAGAGGAATAGGACCACTTATTGGAATGCCTGCTTTGCTAGCAATCTCCTTTATTTGTTCTGTTAATTCATTTAACTGCCCAATATTCATGCTTTTTAGTTTGATTCTTACTTTTGCCATTTGCTATGTTTAATTAGTGATAAAATGGATTTAAAAAGGTTGCTGTTGTTTATTTAAGATGAGAGCGAAAAGAATTATAATATTCTTTTTAGTATTAATTTTATTATATGTGTTTAGTCTTTATTATCCGGTTTTAACTGGAAAAGCAGTTAATGAAAATAATAGGATATATGAAAAAGAGAGGTGTTTTGTTGAAAAAATTGTTGATGGAGATACAATTATTTGTGATAATGAGAGTATTAGATTATTGGGGATAAATACCCCTGAAAAAGGAAAACCTTATTCTAAGGAAGCAGTAGATTTTTTAAAAAGAATCGAAAATAAAAGTATTGAGATATTAAGAGACAAAGAAGATATTGATAAGTATAACCGGAAGTTAAGATATGTGTTTTATGATAATAGGATGTTAAATACTGAAATTTTAGAGCAGGGATTAGCTACAAGTTTTATGCTAAATGCTTTAAAATACAAAGACAATCTTGCAAGAGCTGAAGTTTATGCAAAAAACAATGGATTTGGTTTATGGAAAAAAAGTTTAGAGGTTTGTGCAAATTGCATAAAGTTAGTAGAATTAAATTATAGCGAAGAATATTTTATCTTAAGAAATAAATGTGATTTTAATTGTTTGAGTTTAGAAGCTAAAGATGATGCAAATCACTTTTTTAAAATAAATTTAAATGCAAATGAAGAAAAGAGATTCGATTCCAAAACAAAAATCTGGAATGATGATGGAGACAGATTGTTTATACGAGATGAACAAGGGAATTTGATTTTGTTTTATGAGTATTAACAAATTTTTGATAATATTCTCCTGATTCATATAACCCATTATTTAATAGGAATGCATTTTTAACTGGAAGATTTAATTCAGTTATTGCTTGAGAGAATGTTTCTGATAATACTTTATCATAAGATGCTAAATAAATAGGGCAATCGTGCCCATAAACAAGAGCAGTAGTTATCAATTTACAATCTGTATTAAAATAATTAGGTTTTCCTCCTCTGCTTTTAAATATAGTTTCTATTTCAGGAAGGAGCGCATTAATTTTTTTTTGATATCTATAACTTGAATAGGCTATTGCATCTCTAAAATCTTGTTCTAATAAACTTACTAATCTTTCTCTTGCTCTTACAGCTCTTTTGTATGCTTTTTCTAATTTAGGGAGATTATCTATTATCTCTCTTGATTTTGTGTATTCTCTATGCTTTTTTTGATTTTTAGATTCATTAACTATCGAAAATCTTTTTCTAGATTCCTTTATGTTCCTTATATTATTTAAAGACATATAAAAATAATCAAAAACTGCTTTAACTTCTTCAATAACCTCAGGTATAACGAGCCAGTTATCTTTTTTAGATAAGAATCTTGTTGTATTCCTTAAACAGATACTTGATTGTATTAATGAGCTAAGATATTCTTCTCTGCTTATTAACTTATGATTATTCTCTTTAGGATTAAATGAGCAAGTATCTAAAAATACTATTTCTTGTTCTGGAAATAACTCTTTATTCATTTTAGTATTCTCTATATCCTTTTTCTAAATAATATTTTATAGGCAATACCATTCCTAAAATAAATGTTGCCCATCCAATACCTGATAATGTTATTAGCAAAGGATTTTTTATTAAAATTGAAACTACTAACAAACCTGCCCATCCAATTATTCCTGATAAAAATAAAATTACCCAAGATGCTTTGTCTTTTCTTTTGTATATAAAATAAGATACATAGATAATTATTATCCCTAAGGAGATTAAGAATATTCCAATAATAACATTATAATATAAAAATAAATTTGCTAATTTTGGATTATATTTCTCAAATAATTTCCAAATAGAATCAATTGCTTGAAAATTAGATTTCATGATATATTTAACAAAAGCTATATAGATTGCTCCTAACACAATCATATAAATACCATTGTATAGAGTAATTCTTGCACCTTGTTTTACTCTTTGAATATTCATAAGAAATCAATGATTTGTATATTTAAAAAAATTGTTACATTAGATTTTCTTGATTATCTTGTAAACTTCATCATTTTTTCTGCAGAAAGGAAGCTGGATTCCAACTTCTTTTCCTTTTTTTACTTCAATTATTTCTTTATGATTAATCTGCATAGAGCTTATTTTATGTTTTATAATTCCTGTTGTTTTCCCAATAATATAAATTTCATCACCTAATTTTAAATTTCCTGAATTTAATTTTAATAATCCTACCCCTATTTCTTTGTAGTAATGCTGTATTTTTCCTATAAATTGTTTGGATTGTTTTGCTTTGCTGTGTTCAACATCTGAAAAATCATCAGAAGTTGGAGTTCCTAAATAAAATCCAGATGAAAATCCTTTTGTATAGACTTGGTTTAGTTCTTCAATTCCTTGTTTTATTTCTTCTTTAGTTAGTTTTTTATCTAGAGCTTTTCTATAGATTCTTACAACAGTATTTACATATTCTGGTTCTCTGCTTCTTCCTTCTATTTTAAATGCAGTTATTCCTGCTTTTTTTAGTTCTTCAATAAAAGGCAGAGTGCATAAATCTTTTGCAGAGAAAATATGATGATTAGAAACCTTTAGTTCTTTTCCTTGCTCATCTTTTACATTATAGAATCTTCTGCATGGCTGAATGCATCTTCCTCTGTTAGCTGATTCATTGTATAAATGCTGAGATAAGAAGCATCTTCCTGAAACAGATACACACATTGCACCATGAATAAAGATTTCTGTTGGAATTATTTTTGAAATTTGTTTTATTTGTTTTATGTTTAGTTCTCTTGCTAGGACAATTCTTTCTGCACCCAGATTTTTGTAAAATTCAGCTGTTTTTGAATTTGATATCGAACATTGAGTTGAAACATGAAAAGGAATCTCATATTTCTTGCATAATAACATGATAACTATGTCTGAACAGATAATTGCATCAATATAAGAACCTGCTTTTTTTATTAATTTTTCTGCTTTTTTTATTTCATTATCATAGATAATTGTGTTTAAAGTTAAGTAGATTTTTACATTATTTTTATCACATATCTGCCTTATTCTTGACATATCAGAAAGCTTGAAATTTTTGCTTCTTGCTCTCATATTAAAATCCTGCAATCCCAAATATACTGCATCTGCTCCTGCTTTTATAGCAGTTATAAGACATTCCCAATCACCTGCTGGTGCTAATAGTTCTGGTTTCATCCTAAAATATATACTTAGAAATATGTTTTAAAAGTTATTGTTTTAAGAGATTTAATAATTCTTGATAAGGTATAAAATGATATATAGCCAATAAACTTAGTAATAAGCTATTTAAGCTGATTTTTCTAGTTATATTCATGGCATTTAAAGGAATGCAACATGATCATCATGAACCTTATTGGGATGTTATTAAAAGAATAATAATAGAATCAGACTTAGTCTTAGAAATATTGGACTCAAGATTTGTTGAATTATCTAGAAATGAAGAAGTTGAAAGGCTTATTAATGAAATAGGAAGACCAGTTATTTTTGTTGTTAATAAAGCAGATTTAGTTTCAAAAGACAGCTTAAAAAGACAAGTTGAAAAATTAAAAGAACAAGGAGAAGTTGTTTTTCTTTCTACTAAAGATAGAAGTTCATTTAAGATTCTTCTTGCAAACATAAAAAATATTTTTGAGAAATATGGCAAAAGAGATAAAAAGCCAATTGATAGATTTGATCCTAAACCAAAATTTAGAGAAGCTACAGGAGATATTGTTGTAGGTGTTTTAGGGTACCCTAATGTTGGGAAATCTTCTATTATTAATTTATTAGCTCATAAGAAAAAAGTTCAGGTTTCTAGAAAAGCAGGAACTACAAGAGGTATTCAGTGGATTAAGGCAAATGATAATATTAAATTAATTGATAGTCCGGGAGTTATTCCTCTTAAAAAAGAAGATGAATTAAGATATGGTTTAATTGGAGCAAGAGATGCAGATAGATTAAAAGATCCTGAGTTTGTTGCAGATTCTCTAATTAAATTATTTTATAAAACTAATAAAAATGCTTTTGAAAAGCTCTATGGAGTTGAATTAAGTGAAGACTCAGAAAAAGTTTTAGAGGATATTGCAAGGAAAAAAAGTTATGTATTAAAGGGAAATAATGCAGATTTAAACAGAGCTGCTGTTTTTCTTATAAGAGATTTTCAAAGAGGACAATTAAAATTCTAAGTCTACATTTAGCTTTTTTAATTCTTTTTCAATTAAATTAACAACTGCTTCTTTATCTTTTTTTATTTTTTCAATTCTCTTTAATTCTCTTTCTTTTTCATTAGCTAGATGAATTAAATTCATTCCACAACTTTTCATTTGCTCTTCTAAATCCTTGATTTCATCTTTTTCAATTTTTGTTTCTCTTATTTGATTTGTTTTGGTTTCTATTTCTTCAATTTGTTTTAGTATAGATTTCATGTCTACATTAGCTTTTTCAATTAATTCAATAAGTCTTGTTTTATCTTCCTGCAATGCTTCCTGGAAATTATCTCTGTATTGTTTAACAATTTTCATTTCTTTTTCATTATTATGATAAAAATTAGCTAATATCTTAAAATCAATTGATTCCTTTAACTGATAAATTAATTTAATTAATTCTTGTTTTTTAGATTCTAATTCCTGCTCTTTTTTTAGTTTAGACTGATATTTTTTTGATTTTCTTATTTTTTCTATATCTTCTTTAATATCATGAATTTTTTTATTTATTTCATTTGTTTTTTGCTCAATGTTATTAAGTTCTTCTTTTATTCCTAAATCTGTTTGATTGATGGAATTTAATTCGTTGTTTTTATTCTGAATTAAAGAGATTATTTTTAAATTAATTATTAAAGAATTATTCTCAGTTAGTGATTTGAATTCCCCTGAAAAATCAGCTATATCTTTTACTATTTTACCAAGTTCTTTGCCAATTAGAATAGTTGCTTTTTCAAAACTTAATCTTGATTTTTTATCAAAATTATTGAATATTATATGAATATTTCTTATAATCTCTTCTGGTTCTTTTAGTTCTAATTTTCTTAAATCTTCTATTAAAATTTGAATATAATGAATATAATTGCCTAGATTTTCTTGAACTATTAGTTTTATTCTTTCTTGTTCTTTTTTCTCATCTAAATTGATTTCCTCTAAGGTTTTAATATCTTCTCTTAAATTAGTAGTTAGTTCAAAAATTAATTGTTTGATATTCTTTGAAAAAATTTGCTTTTCTTGTTCCTGTTCTTTTTGCTTTTCAGATAAAAAGATACTTAATTCTTCAAAATTAACAACTTTGCTTTCTTCTGGCTTCTTTTTCTTAAAAAAGTCAAATATTCCCATATTTTTCAATAGAATACACCCTTATAGATTTTATCTTTTTTATAAAATTATGACTTTTTGGTAATATGCAAATTTTATACTTTTTGCAGATGATAAGATTAAGCTATTTATGAGTTGTTTATTTACCCTAATGATTTTATGAACAGATGTTTCATTGTTTGTTCAAATAAATTATAAGTATTTTATTGGGTATAAGTTAAATATATTTTAGTATCTTCTATTTCTAGAATAACTTTTTCTTTCACTATAATTTCTAGAGTTTCTGTTTTGACTTCCATTTCTGAAATTTCTGTTTCCAGACATCTGGATTTCTACTTTCTTTAAATAAGGCAGTTTTTCTTCTGTTATTTCTATATTCTCATCTTCTAGTATTTTTCTAAAGTTTTCATAATCTCTTCCTGATAAAAGGCTTATAGCTTTTCCATTTAAACCAGCTCTTGCTGTTCTTCCTATTCTGTGAACATAGTCATCTGAAGAAGCAGGCAAGTCATAGTTATAAACATGAGTAACTCCTTTAATATCTAGTCCTCTTGCAGCAACATCTGTGCAAACTAAAACATTTGTCTTTCCTTTATGGAATCTTTCTAATAAGGCGCTTCTTTTAGATTGGCTTAATCCTCCATGAATTGCAGTTGCATTAACATCATTTTCCCTTAGATGTCTGCTTACAAAATCTGCATTTCTTCTTGTAGCACAAAAAACCATAACTAAATCTGATTTTTCTTGTTTTAATAAATGCAATAGTAAAGAGAATTTTAAATTATTAGGAACATCATAATAAGATTGAGCTAATTTAGAAGCATCAATATAAGATTTAACACTTATTTCCTGAGCATTGTTTGTATATTTTCTTGTTAAATAATCAATATCGTTGTCTAGAGTTGCTGAAAACATCATTGTTTGTCTTTGTTTTGGGCAGTTTTGAATTATTTGATTTACATCATCTATAAATCCCATATCAAGCATCCTATCTGCTTCATCTAAAACAACTATCTTTACTTTAGATAAGTCAATTGTTCTTCTTTCTAGATGGTCTAGTATTCTTCCAGGAGTACCCACAACAACATCTGCATTTCTTAGAGAGGTTATTTGAGGATTTATAGAAACTCCTCCATAAACTGGTAAGATACTTAAATCATAGTATCTTGAGAATTTGTCTAGGGCAGTTGATATTTGTTCTGCTAATTCTCTTGTGGGTGTTAAAATTAAGGCTTGAATTCCTTGTCCTGGAACTGTATTTTGGATAATTCCTGCTCCAAAAGCAAGTGTTTTTCCAGAACCTGTTGCAGCACATGCTAAAATATCTTTACCTTGAAGTACGATTGGAATCGCATGTTTCTGTATTTCTGTAGGTTCCTTAAAATGACTTTCTTGGATTGCTCTTAAGATAGAGTCATTTAAACCTAATTGTCTAAATAGTTCCATTTTGTTTTGTTCCGGGTAATGTATATTCATCAAATTGAAATCCAAAATTCCCAACTTTTAGGTATTCTACAGTTAAGATATTGTCTGAATATTTACCATGAACTTCTATAGACTCTTTGTTTCTTATAGCCTGGTCAATCATCGCTGCTGCTATCCCTAAATTTTCACTATCTGCACAAAATTCTAAATTTGCGAATTTTTTTAATAACCCTTTAAAATCGTTAATATTTTCTTTTGATACTTTTGGCTTACTAGAATAAGGATATGCTGAAGCTTTGCAAGGTAATTTTCCATCAAGGATAAAAGACAATAAAGGCCTATTCCCATAAGATTCTCTATCTGCATACATACCTGTAGGTATGCTTGTTATCAGGTAATCTTTTTCTTCATTATCCTGTATTCCTAATAATTTTTCAATAGTTATTTCTTCCATTTTGTTTGAATTTATTGAAATACTCATTTTATGAATTTTTCAAATAGTTAGTTAAAACTAACGGATATAATGTTCAGTTAAAGTCTGTAATGGACCTTATATTAACTTATTATTACAAGAAATAGCAACATAGTTGTTTTCTTGCTAACCATTAATCATATAATTATAGGATAATCGGGGTTTATAAAGTTGTGGGTTGAGAATTAGAAAATATTGGTAATATGTAAATCTCATACTTTTTTCAGATGAAGATAGCAGGTTCATTAGATTAGCTAATGAAGAATAAAGGATTGCAAATGACTTGTTGTTTGTTTTATGAAATTATAGATATTTTATTATTAAATAACTTCAGCTTTCTCTATAATAACTTCTTCTAAAGGTTTGTCGTTATTATCTGTTTGAACTTTTGCTATTTCATCAATAACATCCATTCCTTCTATAACTTCTCCAAAAGCAGGATGTTTAGAATCTAAGAAATTATTGTCTACTAGATTTATGAAGAACTGGCTTCCTCCTGTGTTAGGACCTGCATTTGCCATTGCAATTGTTCCTCTATTATTTTTATTTCCTCCAACATGAGTAAATTCATCTTTTATTTTATATCCTGGGCCACCAATTCCTGTTCCTGTTGGATCTCCGCCTTGTATCATGAATCCCTCAATTATTCTATGAAATATAACTCCATCATAAAATCCTTGTTCAACTAATTTTTTGAAATTACCTGTTGTAATTGGCATATCATTATATAATTCAATTACAATATCTCCATGATTTGTTGTTAGTTTTACTTGTGCCATTTCTTTATTATTAATTTTATTATTTATAAAATATCCTGCTACAATTATTAAAATCAAAATAGCTATTATAAAGATTATTGTTTTTTTGTTCATCTTTTTGAAAAACTGCGTTTTTGTACAAAAACTGCGTAAATATTCATTTTTATTAAATATTAATATACCTAAATGAATATTTACGCCCGCACCGTGAATTGAACACGGGATTCATCCGTGACAGGGATGCGTAATAGCCACTTTACTATGCGGGCATGAAAATGGAAGATTTCTTATATTTAAAAAGGTTGCTTTTATTAATAATTATATTTAAAAGTATTGAGATTTTGCAATTAACATGGGTAAGTTTAGAAGTTATGTTTTAAAATTATACTCTTTGGATACAAGAATTTTCTCTGAAGAGAATATAGATGCAGATTTATTAAGTAAATTGAAAGGCTCTAATAATTTCCCTGTGTTTTTTAGAAATATGACAGAAATTGATAGATATTTATTTGTAAAAACAATTTACGAACTTGAAAAAAAGGAAAACAATGAAATTTTTAATCAGTCATTTCCTCTAGGTTATGTAGATCCAAGTTGTTTAAGTCATACCCAATCTTTATCTGAATATTTTCAAATATTAACTAAAGATTATCCAAGAGCTGAAAGGGTTAATGAGACATTTGATTCTGCTATTGATTTAGTTCAAACATCGAAAGATAGAGGAAGTACTCTCATTGCTGCCTTAAAAGGAAGTTATTCTAGTGAAAGAGATCCAAGATTAAAATTGGAATTATTAAATTTTTTAGCAAAGGACTTTAGTGAAACTGGAGATTGGATTAGTCTTGGCAGAGTGAAATTAATTTATCCCTATCTTGGAGATTTAATGAAAAAGCCATTCCATAAAAGAGTGGATTTTTTAAGAAAGATATTAGATAGGACATACCCATTTACAGATGAAAATAAATACGATACAGAATATAATGATAATTGGGCTTCTGAAATAAGATCTGCAGAATCTTAGATATTTTTATTGTTTCAAGATATACTAACAAGTTTTATATATTCTGAATCTTTTTTAAGTTATCAAAAGATGGTAAATAAATCTAGAAATTTAGTTTATAATAAGAATCAGGAAAAAGCTCAAGTTTTATTAACAGTTATTTTAGTTTTAGTAATAATCTTGATTCTTTTAATTGGAGCTTATTTCTTTTATTTGAATATTCCTGGAAATCCCGTTAATTTAAAGCCAGTTATAAGTGGGGGGGAATTACAGGTATTAAACTTATCTTCAGAAGTTAAACAGTTTTACCCTAATATGAAATTTAATCATAATGAAATAAGCTATAAAATTGATGCAAGCTGTACAGAAGAAAAAAAGAATAATATAATAGGGGCTTTTGATGAACTTTCTAAGAAAGTTGGATTAATTAGATTTGTTTTATCTGAGAATCCAGATATTGATGTAAGCTGTACAGAAGATGAGAAAAATGCAATTAAAGAAAATTACTTTATTGCAGGTGAAGGTGGAGCTAAAGAGATAATACAAACAGAGAGATTTAATGTTATTACTCAAGGAATAATTTTACTTTATGGAAACCCACACAAAGCAGTTAAGTGTGATTGGCCTAATGTTGAACTTCATGAATTAATACATGTTTTTGGATTTGATCACTCTTCAGATAAAAATAGTTTAATGTACCCTTATTTAACATCTTGTAATCAAAGATTAGATCAGTCTATAGTTGATAATTTAAAAGAGTTATATTCTATTCCAAATCTTCCTGATTTGTATTTTGATAATGTTAATGCAATTAAAAAAGGAAGATATTTGGACTTTAATGTAACAATAAAAAATTCTGGAGATATTAGTGCAGAAAATGTTTTATTGACTTTATTAGATGAAAATGAGAAAGTTGATAGTTTTAACTTAAAGAAAATTGATTTTGGTGCAGGAGTAACTTTTTCAGTCAGCAATCTTAAATTAATTAATAGAAATTCCGGAGATATAAAGCTGGTTATAGATTATGATAATTCAATCAGTGAAATTGATGAGAGCAATAATGTTGCTGAATTAAATTTTGAATAAAATTTAGAAAGAGATATTTAGAATATTCTTTGAATTTTAATGAAAATAGAGGTTTTTTGTTTGTTAGGGGGATATCTCTAAAATATTAAAAAAATAAAAAATAGAATTAGTTAAAAAATATTAAAATAAAAAGAAAGTTTATTCTTCTGCAGGTTCTTCTTCCTCGTCGTCTTCACTTTCTTCTGAATCCTCTGAAACTTCTTCTTCTGATACTTCAGATACCTCTTCTGGCTCTTCTTCTACTTCTTCAGTTTCTTCTTCAGAAACTTCTTCATCATTACTTTCTTCTTCATCAGATTCTTCTTCGTTTTCAGTTTCTTCTTCAGTTTCTTGTGTTTCAATTTCTTCTTCCATTTTTAAAATCACCAAAGTTTAGTTATTATGAAAAAAGAAAAATGGTTTTTAAATGTTTGCGAATTTTATTCACTAATTTTTTGAGTAACAAATAATTTAAAAAGAGTTAATAAATATCTCCTCGGTAAATTAAATTAAAAATATTTATTGGCAATATAAAATTAAACGAGGATTATTTATAAAAACTAATTTGAAGCTATAACTACAACTTTTTTCTTACTGCAAATTGGACAATTTACTCCGAATTTTACCATATTATATTTTATATAACACTTATAGCACTGCGCATAAATTGGTTTTTGAATTATTGATTTTTGTATTTTTGCTTTCATCTTAATAGAGTTATCTTTTAAAACCAATAAATTAAAAAACATCTTAACTTAGAAGTGTAAAAGACTAATATATGCAGTATTCTCTAGTTTAACTAGTTATGGGTATAGAGAAAAATTATTTATGCATTATTTTATGCCTGATTTTTTCTGAAATTTCATATTTTTCATTAATTTTTAATACTAAATATCCAATTAAATATCCTAATAATGCTCCTGCAAAAACATCTGAAAGATAATTTGCTCCAAAATAAACTCTTGAAAGAGAAATTATTGAAGCTAAAATTATCCATAAGACCCTTAATTTTTTAAAATGTTCATTAAGTAAAGGAATTAATGAAAAAGTAATCATCGCATGTATACATGGAAAAGAACAATGGTACCCAATAATTTTTCCAGACAGATTTATGAATAATAATGTTAATACTGGGATAGGATATTCTTGAAATGGACCGGGCCTCATTATAAGGTTGCATAAAATAGAACCGATTATCCATGAAAAAACTACTGAAGCAATAGCAGAAAGGATTAAACATCTTTTTTTAGTTCCACAACCCCCTAAAATTAAAATGCCAATTAAAAGAGCTAATAATATAATCACAAAGTTGTCAAAAGCAAAATTAAAAAGAAGAATATCTAATATCGAAGTTCTTAGTTTAGTTATAAAAAAGATAATTGGTTTATCAAAGAGAAAGACAATTACATTCAAGATTGCTAATACTAACCAAATTATCCCCCCCTTTTTCACTTTCATCTTAATTTTATTAGGAAATTAATAAAAAATAATCCTAATCGCTTAAGGAGTTAACACATAGCATGTTTAAATATTCTTTGATAGAGAGATAAAATCCCCTGAGCAGTGCTCATAGTTCTATTTTTACAATAATAGTAGATATGAATTAAAAATAAAATTATTCGGTCGAACCAAATTCACTATTTGTTTTCTATGCAACATCTTGCTTGAAATAAACATTCCTTTCAGGAATGAATATCCCCTGAGCAGGAGTCGAACCTGCTTCAAGCGGTCTACAGCCGCCTGTAATAACCGTTATACTACCAGGGGTTAAAATAAAAGAGAATAAAGGATATTTAAAGGTTTTTAGAAGATAATTTTATTCAGAATCGTAATGGGCTCCTGGTTGATTAATAAAAAAACTTCTATTAGATTCAACTTCTTTTATTTTTCCTTCTTTTTCATAAACTGCCTTTGCAGAGGGTAATTCAAATTTTCCAACTACCCCTATTTTTGAATAAATGATATAAGAGAATATTCTTTCTTCATCTTTATTAAGACTATCTATATTCCACTCTATCCTTTTGTTTTTCTCATCTACTTTATCAGGAGTAATTGCACCAAATTTTTCATATAATTTAACTAAATGGGGGAGTTTTTCTATTACATGAACTCTTTCAATAAATGCTTTTGCTTTTGCTTTTAATGTTACTTTTAATGCAAATTCTCCTCCTTTTGTCTTTACAAATGAAACTCTCTTAGTCAATATTAAATCCGATTCAACATATCTTCTTATTAAAATGTATAATATTATTGCAAGGGCGATTATAATTAAAGGCAAGAACCAATTAGTTTTTACTATTAATTTAAATTCTTGATTTGGAATAAGCTCTTTTTCCCAAGTATATCTTACTGTAAATCCTGAAAATTGAGTCTGTGGAACTTCGTTAAATGTAGTTATAAGATAACTAATTAAATTTTTTTCAAGAACTATTTTAATTTTTTTTGGAACGTTCCCGACATTGGTTTTAGTTATTTCAATTCTGTCAATTAAAATTCCTTCTTCTGATTCCTCTGTTTCTATTCCTTCTTGCTCTAAATACTTAATCATAGATTCTATATTTGCTTTTTTCCCCTGGAATTCTATTTTAGTATTAAGAAGATAATTTCCTGCAACTAAACTTATTGCTTTGGACTTGTCTAACTCTATTTCAATTTGTTTTGTTTCTTTTGGTTTTAAAGAGATAGTTGATTCATATTCAAAAAATGCAGAAACCGGATTTATTTTTATGTCCTTAAAATCATAATTAAGATTATTCTTGACATCCAGAGTTATTTTATCGGAATTTGGATTTATTGGGCTAGGGATAATTGTAATTGATTGGCTTAAATCAATAATGTTCATTGTAAGCTGTTCTTCTTGGACTTCATTTTTAGAATTCTTTATTTTATATTCAAATGTAAAATATCCTTTTCTTGATTCTATTATTGAATTTTGAGGCATTAATTTTATTGTTAATTCTTTTTTTCCGCCAGACTCTAAAATAAATGGAGCATCTGGTTCAATATTTACTCCAACTAAAGAATAAATCTCAAATGTATCTGTTTCTCCTAGGTTGATTAGAGTAAGTTTAAATGTAGCAGGTTCATTTAAATCAGTGATTACACTATTTTGTATTGCTTCTGAGCTAATATCTAGATTAATTGCAGAGACAATATTGACTAGAAATAGCAAGCCTATTAATGAAATTAGCAATACTCTTTTTACCATAGACAATTTTAGAAAAAATTTGTATATAAATATTTGTGTTAGGTTGTATATAATTACTTTTTTCCTTCTATTTCAAGAAAAGCCTTTGTTTGAGCAATTAATTCATTTAATTCATTTAATAGCTTATCTTCATAATCATCAATTCTGCTCTTAATTATATATTTATCATAAACTCCCCTTAAGAATTTCCATAAAGGCGCATCTTCCCACTTGCTCTCATAATCTTTTATTAGGACTGCTGAGAACTTAATTTCAACTATTCCTGAGTTCATCTTAACTTTTTTGTTTTCTCTTTGGACTTCTACTGATTTCATGCCAAGAATCTTCCAGGCCATTTTAATTGTAAACTTAAAATAATCAGATACCTTTTTGCTTGCTTCCCATTCAATATCAATATCTTTTGCATCTCCAGAAACTTTTTCAGAATATGTCTTTTCTTTTACTTTATATCCTTCTCCATTTAACCAATCATAAGTAAAACTGTATAAGTCATTGAAACCCCAAAGTCCTTGTTGTTTTACTTTACCTTTAAAAAGTGTGTCCTTTTCTGCCATTTCCTCTTTTCACATTATTTTATTATCTTTAGATAATAAACCTGCTGTATATTTAAATGTTTTTAATGTTTTAGATGAATAAGCTTTGCAGATGAGTTGATTTAGGTGTTTTATCTCTTTTATTAATATTCACATTTCTTCTATGCAATCCTCACACATTAATTTTCCATCTTGGGCATACAAGAGATTATAATTGCCACATTCTTCACAAATTCCTTCGCTAAATTGTTTTCTTTGTTTTTTTCTTTTGAATTTTTCTTCTTGTTCAAGAATATTATATCCTTGTCTTGCTATTTCAAAAAGCTCTGGCTGAATTCTTAATACATCTTTTTCAGTCAAATAACCAATTATTCTTTTGTTTAATACAACCGGCAATCTTCTTACTTTGAATTTTCTCATCAAAACCATTGCGTGATAAATATCCGCAGAAGGACGAATTGTTGTTATTTTTCTTGTACAGATATCTATTGCTTGAATATCTTTCAATTCTTTTATTGATTTTTTGCTTAATGCCCATATAATATCTCTTTCTGTTAAAATTCCTTTTAGAATGTCCTTTTCAGTTAAAATTAAACTTCCTACTCTGTTTTTAGCCATTAGCTTTATTGCATCAGAAAGAAAGATATCTGGTTTTGCAGAAATAAAGTTTCTTGTCATTATATCCCCTACTTTAATTCCTATTTCGGGATTTCTTCTTAACAAGCGCATAATTTTAAGAGGGGTTGTGCTTTATAACTAATATTGTGGGTAAATATATATTTTAGAGCGCATATCTTCTTTAATTACAATAATACTTAAAAACCAAAATTGAGTGAGATGAAAATGGGAGAAAGTGATGCTCAAACAAAAATAATTAAAGCAAATAAAATAGAATTAATTAAAATACCTTGTTTAGAAGATTTATGGGTAGGAAATATATTGGAATTAGATATTGGAACGCCAGAGTATATTCAAAAGGTTGATAGACAGAAAGGAGATTTTGATTATAAAAAATGGCCTGATGGAATATGGACTGCTTCTAGAGGAATTTCAAAAACAGGAGAACCAACAATAATTTCTAAACTTTATAATAGATTATCTTCAAGTGAAAATATTAAGGAATTAGGAATTGGATTATTTATCCCTGATGGAATTTATTTAAGATATAGATTTAATGACACTGATGCATATGGTTGGCTTATATCCCAATCTGAAGGAGCAGAATGTTTAGATAAAAAATTAAGGGAAGTGGGATTATAAAATGGCATCAGACAAACAACCAATATATATTTTACCTGAAAATACAGACAGGCTTTTGGGTAAAGATGCACAGAGAAATAATATTCTTGCAGCTAAACTAGTTGCTGAATCTATTAAAACTACTTTGGGTCCAAAAGGAATGGATAAAATGCTTGTTGATTCTGTTGGAGATATTATTGTTACAAATGATGGGGTTACAATTTTAGAAGAAATGGAAATTGAGCATCCTGCGGCTAAAATGATGGTTGAAATTGCAAAAACTCAGGAAAAAGAAGTTGGTGATGGAACAACTACTGCAGTAATGCTTGCTGGAAAATTATTAGAAAATGCAGAAAAATTATTAGATAAGAAAATTCATCCTACTGTTGTAACTAAAGGATATACTCTTGCTTCTCAAAAAGCAAAGGATTTCTTAAATGAATTAGCAATTGATGTTGGAAATAGAAAAGATGTTTTAAAATATATTGCAATGACTGCAATGACTGGGAAAGGTGCAGAATCTGTTAAAGAAAAATTTGCAGATATTATTGTTGAATCTATCGAGCAGGTTGCTGAAAATGGAAATTTAGATCTAGGGAATATTAAAATTGTTAAAAGCAAGACTTTTGGAATTGAAGATACAGAATTAATTAGAGGAATTGTTATTGATAAAGAAAGAGTTTCTATTGACATGCCTTCTAGAATTGAAAATGCAAAAATAGCTTTGATTTCAGATGCACTTGAATTGAAAAATCCCGAAGGAGATGCAAAAATTTCAATTACAAGTCCAGAGCAATTACAGAGTTTTGTTAATAGGGAAGAAATGATGTTAAAGAAAATTGTTGAAAAAATAAAATCTTCAAGTGCTAATGTTATCTTCTGCCAAAAAGGAATTGATGATGTTGTTCAGTATTATTTAGCTAAAGAAAAAATTTATGCTTGCAGAAGAGTTGCTAAGTCTGACATGGAAAGTTTAGCTAAAGCAACTGGAGCTAGAATTGTAAGTAATTTAAATGAACTTTCTGAAGGTGAATTAGGTAAGTCGCAGATTGTTGAAGAAATTAAAGAAGGAGATGAATCCATGACTTATGTCCGGGGCTGTGAAAATCCTAAAGCACTGACTATTTTAATCCATGGAGGTTCAGAGCATGTTATGGATGAAATTCAAAGAGCTTTGAAAGATGGTTTAGGAGATGCAGCTTCTGTTATTAAAACAAAGAAAATAGTTGCAGGTGCAGGTGCAATTGAAATGGAATTATCAAAAAGATTAAGGGATTTTGCTAATTCATTTTCAGGTAGAGAACAATTAGCAATATTAGAATTTGCTAATTCATTGGAGTTTATTCCAGTTACACTAGCTGAAAATGCAGGATTAGATCCCATTGATGTTTTAACTGAATTAAAATCAAGACATAATGCAGGAGAAAAACATGCAGGGATTAATATTTTTAATAATAAAGTTGAAGATGTTTTAAAAGAAGGAATTATAGAACCTTTGAAAATTAAAACTCAGGCTATTTCTTCTGCAACAGAAGTTGCTGTAATGATTTTAAGAATTGATGATGTTCTTGCTTCTAAAGGAAGCAAAAGCCCTAAAGGAACTGGAATGGGTTATCCTGGAATGGAATAAGCAACTAGTTCTGAAGGTTTATCTAAAATCGTATCTAGTGTTCTTTTGTACATACATTGTTCTTTCATTAGTTTTGTTCTATGTTCTTCAGATAGACCTTTGTATATACAAGAGGATCCATCAATACATTTATCCCCAATGCAATACTTACATATTTTTGAATAATCAGTCATTTTTGGTGCCCTCCTAAAATTTAATTAGAATAAGCCCAACTAATAAAAATACCAAAAAATAAATTGGTTATTTAGTTGAGTCATAATTATAGAAATTCAAACAATTATATAAATGTTTTGATATAATTGGATTTAGTAAAATTTGATAATCTTTAAATAACAATAATTCTAATCTTTAATAGGGAAACTTCCTTAATGAGGGGTTAAGGATAAATCCCTATGCGCCGCTAGTTTATCGGTAGAATATCTCGTTGCCAACGAGGTGAGCCGGGTTCAATTCCCGGGTGGCGCATTTTAATTTAGTATGTTAATATTAAATAAGAATTGAAATGCGGCATTGGCGCATTTTATCTTCCTGTAGAACTATTCCAGTTATGTCCTCTTTCTGAATCTTCTAATTCTTCAACTTCTATGAATTCAGGTTTGTAATAATCCTGAATAATTCCTTGAGCTATTCTGTCATGCTTTTTTATTGAATATGATTGTTTTGTTGAGTTAAATAAAATTATTTTAAATTCTCCTCTGTAATCTGAGTCAATAACTCCTGCAAATCTGTGAATTCCTTTGAACCCCATTCCACTTCTGTCCCAAATCAAACAAACTTTTCCTGAAGGAATTTCCATTGAAATTCCTGTTTTAACTGCATAAGTTTCTCCTGGTTTTAGTTCATAATCTTCACAAGAATAAATGTCAAAACCTGCTGCATGTTCGTTGCTTGAAGTAGGAATTTTTGCATCAGGATTAAGCTTTTTTATTCTAATCTCAAGGTTATTTATCATTTTATGAAAAAGAAAAAATGCTTTATAAGTTTTTAGATAAAATTTATCTCCCCCAACTCCACTTTGGCTTTTCACCTGTTTTGTAAGCTATGTATATCAAAATAGCTATAGCGATTATCAAAGAAATAAAATATTCTATTAGTTTCCCTTTAGTTAGAAAAGCTATTGCCATATAAACTACAAAAGCGATTAAGATTAAAGTTACTAACCATCCTTGCCATTTAACAGGAACCCAACCCCAACCATATAATTTTCTTTTAAACCAATATCCTTTAGGATTGTCTTTTAAATGTTGAATATAACTTATTTTCTTAGTATCTCTTTGTTTTTTCATCTTCTTTTCTTCCAATTTATTAAAAATAAAATTCCTATTAAAAATGCAGGGCAGGCAATTATAAGAGACCAGGACACCATATACCAATGAAATACTCCTTCATTTAACATATTTGCAGTTAGTAAAGTTATATATGCAAATCCTGCAAGAATAAATGCAATTCCCCCTACCCATTCACGTTTCCAGGAAATTATTAAGATAACTGCTAGAATAATTGAAGGAATATTATGCATAAATAATGCAAGTAAACACCCCCAACCATTGCAAGAATCAAAAACATCTAAGGAAAATAATGCTAAAAATAAAATAAATAAGATTGATAATATTCTTGGTGTCCAGTAAATATATTTGTTAATTTTTACCATTTTATTATTCTTAATTTTTTGAAGTTTATATTATTTAGCTTTAATTGGCTCAAAACTTTCTAATAAACTATTGTAAACTGCATATGAGTTGCAATTATCAATAGGGCAAGAGTAGGTTATTGCATAAAGATTATCGTGTTCAATACCAAAAACTTGCACACTATTTCTTTTAATCCCTTCTGAAGTACCTGTGAATTTAATTTTTTTACCTGCAAAATTATTATTTTTCCAATCAATGTTTTCAGTTAATTCAAAATCAGGCATGATTTTTTTTGAATTTTCAATTCCTTGCTCTAGCAAAGTCTCTAAAGTATATTGATTGTTTTCTCCTAAAGGTGTAACTGCAATAGAAATTACTTCTGCATTAGCATCTTCTTCTTGAGTATTTGGAGGAAGATAAAAATAAGTAGATGGAGGAATTTCAGATTCTTGCCAATCATTTTTTATTATTGCTCTAAAATCTTTACGCATAATTGTTGTTGATTCTCCTACATAGTCATTAACTTCTTCAGGATTAGTGTTTGTATTTTGATTTGAATTGTCTTGATTAAAAAAATAAAATCCTATAACCCCTATGATTATGACTGTAACAATGCTTATAATCACTACTTTTTTCATTTTCTTTTATTCTTAATTATATCGATTATTGCAAGTAAAATTCCAATTCCCATTAAACTATAACTAAATGTTCTATTATCTCCAATTATTCCCAATAAAATAAATATAAAAGCGAATCCAGCTAAAGGAGTTAGTTTTTGCTTTTTGTTTTTTCTTGTGAAAAATAAAATAATTGCTATTATTGCTAAAACAATTATTGCAATTAGGACATAAACCGGGGAGCTTATCATAGAATTATTAGTAAATTATCCTATATAAAAGTTTGGATTATTATTCTCTTTTTTTGTCATAATTTGTTTATATGGGCGATACCAGGATCGAACTGGTGAATTCTCGGTGTAAAAAATAAGAACCTTTTTGTATCTAAAATAGTAATAAGGTTTATATAGTTTAAAGTGTTTAATCTTCTATGTACAAAGAGAGATATGAAAGGAGAAAAGAGGAATTATTAAATAATAAGGATATTAATCCTAAAAATAGACAGGTTACTGAGAAGTTTCTTGAATTTGAACAATACAAACTAAAAAGGAAACAAGGTTTAGCTGAAGTTGATGAAAAATCCTACAAAACACTTTATTTCTATATTGGTAGATTGATTAATCTGAATAATTGGTTCAAAAATAAAGATTGGTCTAAATTAACTGAGGTTGAAATAAAAAAATTAATTGATGATTTGGAAGATGGAAACATCAAAACTCAAAATGGAACTAGATTTGCTGACAGAAGTTTATATTATCAAATGATGAAAGGAAAGTTATTTGATTTGGTTGGTAAGAGTTTTATTGCAACACAAATAATTAAAGAGTTCTCAATAAAAGGAAGGGAGTTTAGAGATGAAGTAAGATACATAGAAGAAGAGTCTTTTAGAAAAATTGTTGATTGTGCTCCAAAAACAGAACATAAATGTTTGATGTGGTTAGCTTTTGATATAGGTGAAAATATTGGAACATTGTTAGAATTGACTAGAGAAGATTTCCAAAGACAAATCAATCCGGATACTAATGAACCAGAATATTTAGTGATGTTAACTAAAGATAGAATTAAGAGGAGTAGAACTGCAAGAGGTGAAACAACAAATTATCAAGAAACTGTAAAATACTTAGAAATAGTTCTTAGAAACTTAAAACCAGCAGACCCTAAGAATGTCAAAAACAGATATTTGAAATCTAAAAAAACTTTAAATGAACTACATCCAGAAAATAAACTTTTCAAGTTCGGCCACAAAGCGGCTGTTAAGTTTTTTGATAGAGCAGTTGAAAGAGCAGGTGTGAAGTGTTTGCCCGGCGGTCAGAAGGTTACATTCAAGGACCTAAGAAGTAGTATGGCTTGCGACCTTTTAAGGAAGGGCTGGAGCCGTGAAGAATGTAATTCTAGGCTCGGACATAAACCTAGTTCTCGTACTATAGACTCTTATATAAATTATCTTTCATTAGATAGAAGAAAACCACAGAAGAAAGTTTATGAAAGCAATTTAAAGAAGATTGAAGCTGATTTTGAAAAACAAAAAGAAGTTTCTAAGTTACAAGGATTAAAGATTGAAAATCTAAAAGAAGATATAACTCAAATTAAAACAGATTTTAAATTAGCAATGGAAAAACAGAGGAAACAATTAATAGAGATTGTTATGGAATTGAAAAAGGGACAAACAAAACCTCTTGTGGTTAAGAGTAGTTAAAGTATTCTAGGCATTTCAAATAGTTTTATCATCTTCTCATCTAACTTCTTTTTAAAATCGTCAGGTCTACCTTTTTGTTTGATTATATAATAAAGAACATAAAATTTTATTGCAGAAATAAAAATATTTTCTCCGGCATTAAGTTCACATATAACTTGTCTTGCTTCAGGATTATCATAGATTTCATTTAGGAACTTCTTTTCTTTTTGAGTTAGTTTAATATGCAGTTCATCAAATGAATCAAATATGAATTTTATTTTAATTCTATGAACAGAATTTCTTTGAGTATATCTTGTTCCATTGAAGTTTGTTTTATTTATTGCTTCTGTTCCCTCTTCAATATAATCTGCTCTTTTAAGTTTATCAAATACTTTTGTCACAGCTCCAATACTTTTTACATCTTTTTTAGTATTTGGATATAATTTTCTAGTTACTTCCCCATGGGTAACAAATTTTCTAAAATATTCTAAAGCGACTTTGTTTTCTCCTACCCCCTTTATCAATGGTGGCCTTACAGCAGGATATACTCTTATTGGTTCATCATCTAAAGTTTTTTTTCTTTTCTCCATTTTAGGGTACCATTAACAGGTATATTAAGTATTTATACTTTATTATAAAATGGAATTACAAAAACCAATAAAGTGTGAATGCAAGAAGTGCGGCTGGTGCTGGTACTCTACACTTGGGAGAAAACCAAAAGTATGTGTCAGGTGCAAGAGATATGACTGGCAGGAGGAGAAAGATGAGCGAAGACAGCAATGATTCTATTCTCCTCCAAAAAGAGTCCTTGGACAGAGTTTTTGATATAATTGATGAGATGCAGAGTGATATTATTGGTTTAGAGTCAAAATGGTTAAAAGAGGTACAAGATGATGACAGCAACACACAGAATTAAAGATATGGGCCTATCTGAACCCAGTAGTAAATACATTGCACCATTAGATATGGAATTATATGGCTTGGTTTGTTTTCTTACATTCTTCCGGAAGAGAACATTGATTGAAAGGAGGATCCGAACTACAAAATGATACCACCTACTCAATTGAGAAAACCCCAATTTAAGTTTATACTGTTGGGTAGGTGGAATCAATATAGAGATAAAGATTATGAAATTAATAAGAAAATTTATACTTTTGAACCAAAAACAAAAGAAGAATTTGATTCTATAAAAAAAGAGGGTTTTACTTCTATTGGAAAAACTCCCCTTGAACCTGGATGGAACTTGAACAGAAGTTATGTTTATGCAGACCCCAAATTAATTAATCATATCTCCAATGGAGGTAATTATGGGGTAAGGTGTGGTAATGGATTAAGTATTCTTGATGTTGATGATATGGCTATTATTCCGGAATTAGATAAGATAGTCCCAGAAACTCTGACTATTGAAACAGGAAGTAAAAAACAACATAGATACTACATAGTTCCAGCAGGAACTCCAAAAATAGTTCTGACAAAGAATAAAGTCCATTATGGAGAATTGCAGGGACCTGGCTCTCAATGTGTTGGTGCAGGTTCAAGACATCCTATTGGTGGAAATGAGTACAAGGTTATAAAAGACATAGAAATAGCAGAACTTTCACAAGAGATTATAGATAAAATCAAGGAGAACTATACCGATTTTAAAGATGAACCCCTTGTTAAGTCTCCAGACTGGAATCAGTATAACAAGACAAATATAAGTGATTTGCTATCAATAACTTCTTTAGTTAGTTTAGGTAGTATGAAGAAAACTGGCGATGAGTATTTTGGCTCTCATCCAGTGCATGGTTCAACAACAGGAATGAACTTTTTTATTAATCCATCTAAGAATCTCTGGCATTGTTTTAGGTGTGCTTCAGGAGGTGATTCTTTATCTTTCTTAGCACTCAAAGAGGGGGTTTGTGATTGCAATGATTTTTCTGCTAGTGGAAAAAAATTGAAGGGAAAGGATTTTATTGAAGTCAAAAAAATAGCTAAAGAAAAATATGGTGTCAAGATTCCTGAAAAAGAACTAGAATTAACTCCTTTAAAGAATATCAAGGTTGAGTTAGGTAAGAGTGTCAAAACCATTGTTTCTGTTTTAGATATGACCTCTGGAGAAAGCATGGTCACTTCATATAGAGCAACTTGTCCAGAGTGTGGAAAGAGCAAAATAGTATTTGATAAAACTCCTCTTACTTGTGCTAGAACATTTTCAGATGAATTAGAGAGGGAGAATAAGAGGGGATGTTGTTATCAAGATGGGAAGAAGCAAGGTCAACATATTAAAGTGGACATTGAAGAGATACATGAAACTGGCTATGTGTTAAATGTATATGATCCTAAAGATACTGGAAACAATATGCAAATAACCTCTATTTTTCTAAGAAATGATTTAGTTCCAAATGATTATAAGTCTAAAATGAGTTGGGAAGGGGATTTACTTATAAAATCCTTGATAGTAAATGCTAAGATAGGGATATTTCAGGCTCCAAGAAAAAAGTTTGATGACTGGTTTTTATATGTGGATAGTTATGAATTTGAAGTAAAAAAAGAAGATGTAAATTACAATCTTATAAAAAAATTTGAGGGCATACCAAGAGACAAAAAATTTTTTGCTGAATATTTTGCCCCTAGAATTTATGACAGGACTTTGACTAAAAAGATATATGCAGTAAACTTAATCTCCCCTTTAAAGATAAGATTGCCAAATAAAGAAGTTGATTATGCAATCATAAATTGTATGGATATTGGAGATGCTGGTCAAAGCAAAACTCAGCTAGGTAAAGAGGTGTTGAAATATGCTAAGGGAACAAACTCAAAATTCATTACAGTTGAAAATGCAACAAATAGAGGGTTGTTAGGTTCTGTAGTAAAAAATCAAACAAATGACTCTTGGACAGTTAAGGTTGGAGAAATTCCTAAGGCCAGCAATGGATTGGTTGTCTTAGACGGATATTCTAAACTAAATCCTGAAGATATGACCCAACTCAGAGGTATTTTGGAAGAAAGAGAACTTCAAATTCTAAAAGCTGGAGGATTAAAAAAGGAATGTCCAGTTAGAGTAATAATGTTAGGAAATATAGTAAAAGATGTAGAGCAATATCAGACAAAACATCAAGCCAGTTTTGATATGGGCGCAACAGAATCAGATTTTACCAATAAATTTTCAGGTCCAGATAGAAGAAGAATACATCATGTGTTGGTGATAGCAGATTCAGATACTGATGTTGATAAGATTGAAACACACATATCTCAGCAATATAATCCAACAAAGTTGAAAGAAATAGAAGAATATTGGTCAAACTTGAGGGCATTCGCATGGAGTAGAAAAGTTGATGATTTTATTTGGGAAGAGGGGATAATAGACTATATCAGAGAAAAAATGAAAGAAATTAGAAAAAGATACCCAAGATTTTCTATGAAATATGGAGTACTATCAAAAGGAGGGTTGAAAATGTTCACAATCCAATTACCAGCTGTTGCAATATTACATGAATCTTTTAATTCTGAAAATAAAACATTAATCAACAAATCTCATGTTGATTGGTTATATAATTTATACCTTGAGGAATTGAATGATTTAGGGTTAGAAACAGAAAATGCTCTCAACGACATTCATAAAGTTCATGCAGTAGCAATAGGTAGAGTTTGTCCTCAAGAAATAAAGGAAATCCTGCTTCTTTTACATAAATTCGGAGGTAATCAGACAGCTGTTGAGAAGTCAAAAACAACAAATCGAATGAGAATTAATAGAGCTTTAAATCAGGTAATTGAATATGAATTAAAACATATTAGGGGGACAAAAAAACATTGGTACAAACTAAATGAAGGTTCTGGCGAGCAGGTAGAATTTTCAAAGGGTAAGATTCAGTTTATCCCAGATATGGATTTACCTCCAATGACAAAAAAAGGTACAGGGGGTTTCACAGAATTCGGTAGATTGCTTGTAGGAGAAATATTAAAATTAAAGAGGGATGAACTCCTCAAAGATAGAATAATAGGAATCCCTGATTTGGAAGATGTTACATCTGTTACAGAAGAACTAAGAACCTTAGAGAATTATGATGTTGGCGACGTTACATCTGTTACAGGTGTTACACCAAAAGAAGATATATCTAATGAAAATAGAAAGAATATGGAAGAAGTAATACAAAGTAATACTAAATCTATTGAAATTAAGCAAAATAATGTATCTTATACTAAAAATAGTGTAACAGATGTAACGAGTGTAACAAAAGAAATAGTTAGTTTTAATGATACTGTGGATAATAGTGTAACAGATGTAACAAAAGAGGGGGATATTGAATTAAACGAAGATTTCAAGAAAGCTATTAACCTGATGGAGAATACAAATAATTCTCTTTTTATTACAGGTAAAGCAGGAACTGGAAAATCAACCTTATTAAAATATTTTGCAAATCATACAAAAAAGAATGTTGCTGTAGTTGCACCTACCGGCTTAGCGGCTATAAATGTTGGTGGACAGACGATTCACTCTTTTTTTGGATTTCCTCCAAAAATGCTGGATGAGTCTGACATTCAAAAGGTTTATAGGGATATTTACAATAAACTTGATGCAGTAATAATTGACGAAGTATCAATGGTTAGAGCAGATATGTTTGATGCTATTGATAAATTTCTGAGACTGAATGGAAGAGAACCTAGTAAACCCTTTGGTGGAGTTCAAATGCTACTCTTTGGAGATTTATATCAACTACCCCCCGTTGTTGAGAAAGATATGGGTGAAGTAATGAATAAGATTTACAAATCACCTTATTTCTTTGATGCTAAAGTTATGAAGTATTTTAATTTTGATATAATCAAACTAAAAAAGGTTTACAGACAAACAGATTCTACTTTTATAGAATTTTTAGATAAAGTAAGGTTGGGAAATATTGATGCAGCAGCACTTGAATTGATTAATGCAAGAGCAGACAAAACCAAACAAGAAGAATCTATAATAATTACTCCAACAAATAGTGTTGCTGATTTCATTAATAATGAAAAGTTGGGAAAACTTCAAAGCAAGTTATATAATTATAAAGCAAAAGTTGAAGGGGATTTTAAATTAGGAATAACCAATCTTCCAATAGACCTAGAATTAAATCTGAAGAAAGATGCAAGAGTTATTTTTGTTAAGAATGATACTAGGGGAAGATGGGTAAATGGAACTCTTGGAAAAGTAGAAGAATTAGGAAAACAATCTGTTAAGGTAAGACTAGACGAAGATTCTTCTATTGTTGATGTTCAGGCAGATGATTGGGAAAAGATAAAATACAGTTATGATAGAAAAACTGGAAGAATAATTGCTAATATTGTTGGTAAAATTAGTCAGATTCCCTTGCGACTTGCATGGGCTTTAACCATACACAAATGTCAGGGACAAACTTTAGACAAAGCACATATAGACTTATCATCTGGTGTGTGGGAATTTGGACATTCTTATGTTGCATTAGGCAGATGCAAAACATTAGATGGAATAACACTTGAAACTAAAATTAGACCTAGTGATATTAAAGTTGATTTCAGAGTAACTGAATTTTTGAAAAGTAAGCATACGGAATCCTTAGATGATTACTAAATAGACCAAGGTAAACAGAAATGAAGGGATAATATTTAAACTTTAACTAATTAGAGTTATATGAGGAAAGATAAAGTAAGGTTTAGCACAATTGTTGGAATATTATTATTTGTTAGTTTCTTAGTTTTTGGTTTTTTCTTTTTGGATTATAAGATAGACCAAACTTTCACAGGAAAAACTGAAAGTATTGGAATTGAGAAGTCAGACATTAACTTCATAGATGCAACTTGGCATTTAGTAGATTTTCCCGGTTGTGAAGATGCAGACAAAGAAAATAGAGTGATGCAAGAAATCGGATTAGTTTATTATGTTTCTTATAATCCTGAGAGTTATTCTTGCGACCTTGAAATAATAACTAATTATGCAGATGGAAAAGTTAGTACACCACAATCATATAATTTGGATGAAACAAAATATACCTTTAATGGATTCAATGTGTTTGATAGTTATAAATTAAGTGTGTGTTGCAGTGATGGAAATAATAGGGTTTGTCAGTCTAAAGTCGTTAGAAATATTTGCTAGGGGTTGCTAATTATTTTCTAACATAATGTCTAAACTTATCATCTTCAGGATTAACACACTTAATTAATCCTTCTTTTTCTAAATCTAATAATATTCTACTAACAGAACTTCTATGTTTTCCTAACTCTTTTGAGATTTCAGTAGCTGTTTTTGGTTTATTCAAACTATTAAAAATCTCTCTTCTTAATTCTCCTTTCTTTAGGAAAATCTCCTTTTTCAGTTCTTTTGAAACCATAAAAAAGAAGCGTAACTTTTATTTTAATATAAGAGTAACATTAGCGTAACATATATATAGTAGTTAATTCAAGAAAAATTATGGAAAAAACTAAGATTGTAGTTGTGAGTTTATTAGTATTAGTTGTTGTTGTAGTCTTATTCTTCTTTGGAAGTAAAATAACCGGCAAGGTTGTTCTTTCTGATTCTAACAAAATTGATTCAATTAAACAAAATGATATTTATTTGATTACATCTTGGAATACTAATTGGGGTGCTGGTGTTGATTGCACTAATGCTGAGGAATATGGTGTTGAAAAACAGAGCATTGAAGTTTACTACACAACAAAAGGAGATTATAGTTGTGATTCTTATGTAGATAATCAACCAACCCCTCTTTCATCTTACAATACTATTAAAGAGTTTAATGTGTTTGAATCACATGAAGTAAAAGTGTGTTGCTCTGATTCTTCTGGTAATAAAGTGTGTAAGAGCGAAGTAAGAAATAGTTTTTGTGATTAGTATATAACACAATAGACAATTATAAAAAGGGTGTTCTTCTATATTTTACATGGAAGAATTTAAATGTCCAGATTGTAAGTCTTCGCTTTTCCACATTGAGGAGAATGGAAAGGGATATAGGATAAAGTGTTGGAAGAGTAAAGATTGTAATTGGTCTATGGATGTAGAAGAAGTTAAATCTACTAAGAATGAATAAAAGCCCATGTGCTGCGATGCCAGCTCGTTAAGTGGCTTTAACAGTTCTTTTAAACCCTTAAACTGATTAAACTATAATTCTTATTATTTTAATTAGTATATTAAATAGTATTTTAATATACGCTGTGGGCATTACTGGGCATGAGAACTATAAAGAAAGTAACTAATTATGGTACTTCCACTATATTAAATTACTTTAATATACAAAAATATTGTGTTAAAGATTTTAAGATAGTTTGTGAGATGAAAATAGAATTAATCTAATGGGTTGTTTTATGTGTTCATTTAATCTTTAATGATAAAAGATTAAGATATTTCTGTTCATTTGATTAATCATTTAAGAATTAATTTATATATAAATAAAAATTTATATATTTAATTTTATTTCCGGAAAAAGTCCTACCCGTATATATTATATTAAAGTTGATAGCAGAACTATAAGCAGTTTGTTTGTGAGTGTATGCGCTAGGGGATGAGAAGATTGAAGTAAGAAAAGAAAACTATTGAACTATCATCTCATCATAAGTCTTAATTGGTTTGAAATCCACCTTTATAGTCTTAAAGTGTTCTTCTGCACATTTTATCTTATACTTTTCAGAAGGTCTGAGATTCTCTAAAGATTCAACAAATTTAGTTTCTCTTACTAGGTATAGTTTATTTTTAACCTTGCCTGTTAAATCCCTCTCTTCTAACACTACTGCCCAATCAGGATTATATTCTCCTACAGGAGTTTGTACAATAAACCAAGGTGGAAGTTTAATGAATAACTTAACTCTGTCATCATCCTGTAATTTCTTTGCAAAATTCATCTCTCCATCTGAATCCCAAATGGTTCCATCATAAATAGTCTTATCATTATAATCTGGGATAATGTATTCATCATAAGATTCAATATTATCAAACAACTCCATCCTCCAAAATTCTTCTAGTTCAATATATTTTATACCATTTGTTAAAAATTCTTTTAGTTTCTCTTTTATTATAGTTATCATAGATTGAGTAAACTCTTGGGGATTCTTAAAGATTAGATTTAGGTTATCCACTTTTGATAGGATATTATAAACTGTTTCTCTTGTTAGATTTACTTCAGATGAAATTAGTTCTATCAAATTAGGAATATCAAAATCCTTATTTAACTCTTCAGCTTCATTTCCAACAAATTGAGTTTTTATCCCCTCATCTTCAGTTAGAGATAAGAAGACTTTCTCCACTCTTACCCTAATAGTTTTGATTGTTAGTTTGTTTATTTCATCTATACAATCATGTATTAACTCAGATGTTTCTATATTGACAGAATATTTTGTTTTTTTAGAAATCTTTTTCCATAACTCTTTAAACTCAGGATTTAATCTAAACCCTTTCTTTAATTTTAACATTTTTCTATTCCTAGCATTAGCAGGTTTGGGAGGTGCAATTGATATACCATACTCATCAATGTACTCTTGTTGAAGTTTAGAAACAAAATCAGCATAACTTTCATTAGCTACAACAGTTAGGATATTGAATTCCAAATCAGTTATTCTTTCCCCTGTTTGATTTACTGGAAGTCTTACTCCTCTACCTATCTCCTGTCTTTTCTTCATCTCAGATACAGTTTCATTAAGTGTACAAATATTGAAAACATTGGGGTTATCCCATCCTTCTCTAAGAGCTGAATGAGAGAAAATAAATTGTGTTGGTTCTTCAAAAGATAATAATTTCTCTTTATCTCTCATGATTAAGTCAAATGCTTCTTTATCTTGTTCCATTCCTTTTTCACTTTTAAAATTAGAAAAATATCCATTGTGAACTTCATCAACATTTAATTTCTTATATTTTGGAAAATCCTTTTTAACATTTTCAAATTCCTCAATAAATGTTTTTCTTATGAATCCCTCTGATTCAGTATAATTTGCAACTCTATCTATAAAGAAGAGAGATAATACTTTAATATTTAAAGGTTCAAGCAACTCCTTTTTTCTAAAATGTTCTTCAATAGTATGTCTAATTTGAATTTTCATAAGTTCTTTTTTATCTCCTCCCAAATCCTCTCCTTTCTTAACATTAACCCCATTAGAAAACTTAACATAATTATAACCAGCATGAATCCCAGAAACTATAAAATCTTTATATTCTGGATTATCTGTTTTTTTATAAATATCATCTCCTTGTTTTATTGTAATACTTTTTAGTTTATATCCACTCTTTTGTTTTTGATTAACCTCCAATTTTGCAGTTATCCCTTTTTCATTAGCGATTATATCTAAACATTTAATATAGGCATTATTAAAATCATCATCTTTGACTACTGACAGAACTTCTATTTTTTTAACTAGTGATTTATTATATGCATCTACAGGTGTTAGTCTATATGCTAAGTTGTAATAACTTCTGTGTGTTGCTGAATATCTCAATCTAAAAAGAGAGTTTAATTTTATTATTGCTTCTTTAGCTTTATCACTTTCCATATTTTGTGGCTCATCTAAAATAAGTATCGGATTTGTTTTTGCCACTAAATCAATAGGTCTTCCACCCAATTTATCATTTTTTTGATTTATAATATTTGTATCTTTATTGAAAGAATCAAGGGTCATAATTAGGATTTCTACATTATTATTTCTAGAAAATTGTCTTATTCTTGTGAGTTTGCTAGAATCATATTCACTAAAATTATATGAGATGTTATCATAAATCTTTTGAAGATGTTGCTTAGTTATCTCTAGGGTTTTTAGTACACCTTCTTTTATTGCAATGGAAGGAACAATTATTATAAACTTTTTAAAACCATAATCTCTGTTTAGTTCCAAAATTGTTCTAAGGTATACATAAGTTTTACCTGTTCCAGTTTCCATTTCAATTGTAAAATCCATTCCATCCAATTTTTCAGTTTCCTTAAGATTATTCATTTTTTGGATTGCTTTCAGATTGTCTAATATTTTCTTCTCACTTATTTCTAATTCATTTGGAACAACTCCATCCTCTGCAATAAAGGGTAAATATTTTGTAGTATTTTTTTGTCCATTAAAGAGATTTGTAATTGAGTTGATTGCTTCAATTTGGAAATCTAGGTTACTATCAAATTTAAATTTCATCATTTTAGTTTAAATTGTTTTTAAATTACATTGAATAGACAGATTTTTCTTCCTACTGTCATTCAGAGAATCATCAAGACAAATGAACATATCCTCTTTTTTAAGTTTCAATTCATCGATAGTTTTATCTTTTATATCGGAATCTAAACAGAGGTAGAAGAATAAATCTCCATCAATTATTTTGTATACACTATTTGATTTAATTGTAGTTTTTTCAATTTTAGAATTTAAATTGTATCCTTCTTTGATTATACATTCATATATCACAGAAATATCTTTATATCCTTCAATCAATGGAGATTTAAACAATTGTAATTGTTTTTTTAATTCTTTTTCATCTTTCCCTTCGTACTTTTCCCAGATTTTATAATTTGATTTTTGCAATTTGAAAACCTTAAAACCTACTTTTTTATCTCCCAGATTTTTAATAACTCTTCTTATTCTTTCTTTTGCTATATCTGAAATTGTTTTGTAACCTTCTTTTCTTGCAAGGGAAGTATCATTAGTTGGTTCAGGTAGTTGTATTAGAACGAACTTTTTATTTAAACTCTGTTTTTTATTTATCTCTAACACTGCTTGTCCTGTAGAACCTGAACCAGCAAAAAAATCCATAATAATCTCATCTTCTCCATTACTTCCAAGAGTGATTAAAAATTCTATGAAATCATAAGGTTTTGTGTAATCAAATAACTTTTTCCCCATTAGTTTTTCTAACTGTTTTGTGGCTTGTGTGCTAGAAAACTTAGATATAACTCCCCTATATGGTATTTGTCTGGTAATGGGATTGTTATTATTATCTACTTTAAAATATTGTTTAGTATACACCCATAATTTTCCTTCTGCATTTTCTCTAAATTCAATAAACTTGTTTTTAACACCCCATGCATATTTATCTTGAGACCATCTCCAACATCCCCTCTTGCCATTCTCATGGGGAGTTATTTTTTCTCCATTGGGTAGTTTAATTTCGTAGTCTAAAGATTTAGAATATTGTATACTGAAACTATTCAGCTTAATCAATTTATATCTCCCTCTTTCCTTTACAAATTCATCTTCAAAAGAGTATGAAGAGTCTTCTTCTTGACCTTCACCAGTAATAGTACATACATCAATATTCTTAGAATAGCATAAAACATATTCATGTTTTAACCTAAAGAATTTACTATCTGAACTTCCTCCCCCTTCTTTATTTTCCCAGACTAGTTGGGCTACAAAATTTTCTTCACCAAATATCTCATCCATAATTTTCCTTAGATTATGTACTTCATGGTCATCAATAGAAACAAATATCACTCCATCTTCTCTCAGAAAGTTTCTAGCAATAAATAATCTGGGATATATCATAGAAATCCAATCAGAATGATACCTCCCATTTGTTTCAGGATTAGTTGTTAATTTTACTCCATCACCATTTGATTGTCCTGTTTGTTCAAGATATGCATTTATGTTATTATGAAAGTTATCCTTATATACAAAATCCTTCCCAGTGTTATAGGGGGGGTCAATATAAATCATTTTAATTTTATTAAAATAAGTTTTTTGCAGTAATTTCAACACCTCAAGATTATCTCCTTCAATAAACAGATTTTCAGCAGAATCCCAATTGACAGATTCTTTTTCAGAAGGAGTTAATGTTCCTTTTGAAGTTGTTTGGATATTTTTAAAACATTCTTTTTTCCCACTCCAATTAAAAAAATATTTTTCATCTTTCCCATTAACTTCTTCACCCAAAACTAACTTTAGTTTATCAAAATCTACTTTTCCTTCAGATACTATCTCTGGAAATAATCTCTTAAGATTTTCAATATTTTCTCCTACAATATTACTAGATTCTTTTAATACTTTCATCATATTATAAGTACAAATTAAATACTTTTAATCCTTTCTATTTAACTAACTCTCTTAATCTATCCAAAATCAATACTTCAGCATAAGTGTCTAACTTACAATACTCTTCTAAATGTTTTCTAATCTTCCTCTGTTCTTCCTCAGATACTTTATCCCAATCAATATAGTCGTCATGTTCTCCCAATGCAATCTTTAAAAATGCTAAACTTGCTTCATCACCCTTTCCAATTTCCATTTCAGTATAACCTTTCATGCCCTTTGGAAGTTTTTCAACTAAAGCAGGTAATACCTTCTTAATACTTGCACTCCCTTTTTGTTTTGGATTATAATAATCAAATTCTTTAAATGGCTCTAATAAATCTATAATTCTTTTTTTAATATCCTCAATATCTTTCTTCTCTTTTGGAAATAAAGAGGATAACTTCTCCAATACGCTTTTCTCAAAACTTTCATTATAAACAAGGATATTTCCATTATCTCCTAAATTTTCTATTAATGATTTTAAAAATTCTCTTCTTGGGTCCTTATCCCCCTTTGCTAAAAATGAAATGTGTTTTGGTTTACCATTTTCCTTTTCAACAATATGCAAGGAATATTGAAAGGGAATCTGTTGGTAAGGATGTGACCCATCAAAAATGGGAACGGCTGTGCTAATTGTTTCAAAATCTAAATAGTATAGTGGATACTTTAATTTTTTAAGAAATGATTTTATATTTGCTTTATCCAAATAAATCTTTCCTTCTCTGGCACATTCTATTTGTATCTGTTGTTGCTTTCTTGATAGTTTAAATTGGTCAGGAATATCTTTTAATGATTGAATATCTTTCTCAAATAATTCAAAACATTTCTTCCCACCATAATATAACTCAAAAACATTTTCACTAGGAAGAAAATCCCAACATTCAGAAATTGGACAATCATAAGGATTTTTACAATGTTGTCCAATAGATAAGTTAGGACATTTTTTTGCATTAATTATCCTAAAAAGATTTTTTATCCTATCTTCAATCCCCTTAATTTCTTCATTAACTTCATTAGTAATATCTTGTGTTTTGAGTATTTCTTTTGGGTTTATTGTTCCATTTTTTACATATTCATTATTAACATGCATCAAGAAACATTTCCTAATTTTAAGACCCGATTTTTCATAAACACATTTTTGAAAACCCACATCACAGATATTTTCTGGTTTAACGCGAGTTCCACTTTTTACCTCAATAATATCCCATTCATCCTTTCCAACAGGATTTAAAATATCTGCTCTAGAATAAATATCTCCCCAATCTAATTTAACAATTATCCCGGCTTCAAATAAAGGTTTTCTTTTTTTTAGAAGTTCTAAACTTTCATTAATGTTCTTAATAAAATCTTTTGTTTCAATATCAATTCCTTCAGTGAACCATTTTTTTGCTAATTCTCCCACCAAATAACCTTGTTCAAATTTATTTTGTGTTGCTTCATCTGTTTCTGGTATTTTCTCTGGTTCATGAATAGTTGTCCATAAATATCTTGGACATTGCAACCCTATTAGATACTTTGATTTTGATAATAATTTCATCCTAAGAACATATATTAAATGTGTTATAAAAATCTTAGTATTTGTTTGAGTGGTTGAATTATCAAGAATTACATCATTAGAAAAGGATTGTCCTAAGAAGAGTTGTGAGTGGTGGGAGAAGGTTTGATTGATATGTATGTTTTAAGTTAGGTAGTTTACTAATTAAAAAATTTGTTTCTGTCATTCTCGATTTTGTTTATGCCATTCTTATTTATTATTGCACCTTGAGAATTTAGATGGATTAATCTGTCTTTATATAAGTTTTTCAAGTAGGTGGTTATATAAGAAGATTTAGTTGGTTTTAAGATTCCATTTAACTCTTTTACAGATAATCTTTTTGGAAACTGGTATAAGATTAATAACAATTCTTCACTAAACTTTAATCCTTTCTTTAAAATCATTATCTCTCCATCTTCAAATTTTTCTAATGTTGGAACTTTTCTTTCCATTAAGGAGTTTGTTAAGGAAACTACTTCATTAATATCCTTAGTGTAATATAAAAATACAAATTGTGAAAAAACCCAATTGCATCCAGTCATCACTAATTCTGCATCAATTGAATCTGCATTATTTAATTTAATATGGACTACTCTTTTTTTATTTCTGATAGAATAAATAGAATCCAAAACATTAGGTATTAATAAAAATAACAACTCTTCTTTTGGAGAACTCTTTGGGAGATTTAATAATTGATTATAGATACTCTTAAATTTTATATCATTTAAATCTATCTCTCCTTTTGGATTGGATATTTTCTTTAAACTAGCTATAGCTATCTCTGAAAATTTTGCTGAATGGGTGATGGTTTTATCAATATCTCCCAACCAATGAGCAGATTTGGTTTTTTCAAATTCATAAAATAATTCTTTAACTAATTCTGGAGAAATTGCTTTTTCCAATTCTTGCTTTAGTTTTATAGGATTCATTCTTTTTAATCTTCCTCAAGAAAACCCTTTAGCCGTTTGGATGCTTCTATTTGCCCAGCATAGTTTAATTCCATTGCAGTTTTAGGTTTCTTAGAAAAGTAATTTTCATAATCTTTATTTCCATCTAATAAATCCAACCTATCATAAGAAATATTACTATGTTTTAGTAAAGTTTTTCCACTAAAAGAGCTTATGTGATATATATTTTTTAAGACGATACCTAGTAACATCAGAGATTTTATTTGTTGTATCTTTCTTATTTTTTCTTTTGGTTTTTTTAATAATCTTAGATTATCTGTTGAAAAATCAAAAGTTAATTTTAACTTTTCTTCGTCAATATCATTTTCTTTTGAGAATTCAGAAATATTTTTTTGCAAAACCTCATAATCAATATTTATTGGCTTAGCTTTTTCTGTTCTTATCCTTTGTTTAAATTCTATTTTAAAATTTGAAGTATGATTAATTATATCCTTTACTAAGATTATACCCTCTCTAAAACCCAGTGAAGTAAGTTTATATGAGGTGTTTGTGCTACCTATGGCTCCTCTTTTATGAATAATTAAAGTTGAAAAACCCTTAAGGGTTGTTGTTAATGCTGCAAGATTAGGAACTCCTGATTGTTGAAGCATCTTTCTAATTAAGGAAGAGTTAATTTCTTCTTCATTAGTTAGCAGTTTATATGAGGTTAATAATAATAAAATAGATTTGACATGGCTTTCAGCATATGTTGTTCCCTTAAAACCTCTTAAAAGGATAATCTGGTCATTATCAATATTATAAATAGAATCAAAATCACTTACCTCTATCTCTTGTTCTTTTAATCTTTTTTCAAATAACTCGTCATTCTCTTTAAGTTTGATGAATTTCTCTACTTTTTTTGGGGTGATAATCTTTTTTGGAGAATTATTTTTTTTACTTTTTTTTGGTCTTCCCAACTTCTTTTTTGAGTTTATTTCCAGATTTGCATACTTTTCAACAAGACTATCCAAGAAATTGTTTATCTCATAGTATTTTATCTCATAAGAATTATCTTTTTGCTCAACTATCTTTTTTCTGACTAATTCTCCAAGTGGACCGGAAAGAGTTGTTTGAGCAACATTAATACTATCACTAATTTTTCTTGAGGTAATTTGCTCCTCTCCATTTAAACCCATTTCTTTAGAAAAATATACTCCTACTAAATACAATGCTATCTTTTCTGAGGAAGTTAAATCAAATTCTGGTGAGATAATAACTTTTCCACTTTTCTCTTCTATTTTAATAAATTTTTTTGATTTCTCTACTAATGTTTTTAATTCTTCTAATGTATGCTCTTCACTAACCAAAAGGTCTTTTAGTATACTAAGTTTATTTTCATTCATTTTATTAAATATCTCTTCATATTCAGACATACTCTCCTTTTATAAAGTTATGGGTTATTAAGCACACATAAATAGAGGGAGTGATAAGATGGACAATTACCAATTATTAATAATAAATCTACCTCCTCATCTGTTTAATTAGACAACAAGTTGTTAGAGAGTATCATTTTTTAATTTTGATACAAGTTTCTTTAATTCCTCATCATTCTCTATTGCAAAATTCTTCCAGAAGTCCCAAACATCATTATACCATTTGTACATCTCTTTATGATTTTTCTTTAAAATTTTTTCAAATTCCTTATTATCTTTTTGTCCTTTCATATAACCTAACATGAACCAGATTCTTGAGGACATTGCGATAGTATCTCCAAAAGAAATGGGTTTTGGAGGAATCTCTACTTTCTCTCCGCATTGACCACAGAACTTACTATCTTGTGGAATTTCAACATTGCATTTTTCACATTTCATAGGAAGTTTAGAACCTGCTATTATTTATTAATTTCTGTATTGATTATTTTTTAAGCACTAAAAACCTTTAAAAGGCATAGGTTTATTATTATTTTAAGATTATTTAATAATCTTATTGGGCTATTAGGCTAGTGGCAAACCGATTCCTTTACACGGAATATTCACCAGTTCGATTCTGGTATGGCCCATGTAAATAATATAGTTACCTCCTATAAGAAATCTATAATATTTAATCATTATTTATGCAAAGGTCTTTTTTTAATAATTCCGCCTCTAACTTCTTTTATACCTTGCTCAATTATCACCACATCAGGATCTATTGATATTATCTCTTGTTTTATTTTATTGACTTCTAATCTTGTTACAAAAGTAAATAATATATCCATTTCTTTTTTAGATTCATCGGAATATCCACTTTTTCCAGTATAGATTGTTACACCTTTTACAAAATCATTAATTAACTTTTTTCTAATTTCATTGCTTTTCTTTGATATTATAGTGATACCAATATATTCTTCAATTCCCTGAACAAAGAAATCAATTGTTTTTGAAGCTACAAGATAAGTCAATATGGAATAAAGTGCAGCTTCTATTCCTAATAGAAAAGCGGCAAAAGAAAATATTATTATATTGATTATAAATATTATTTCTCCTATACTTAGCCCTATTTTTTTATTTAAATAAATAGAAAGCACTTCAGTTCCATCAAGAACTGAACCTCCCCTAACTGCAAGACCTGTTCCTGCACCAATAAGAAATCCTCCAAAAACCGCTACTAAGAGTTTATCTGAAGTAATTATAGGATACTGAACAAATACTAAACATAATGAAAGTCCTAAAATTGCTAAAAAAGATTTTATTGCAAATGTTTTTCCCACTTGTTTATTTGCTAAAAGAATAAATGGAAGGTTTATTATGAATATAAGTATTGAAACAGAAATAGGGGATATAAAAGATACGAGTAAAGAAACTCCTGTGATTCCCCCATCTATAAAACCATTAGGAATTAAAAAACTTTTGAGTCCAAAACCTGCAACAAATATTCCTAATATCATTAAAAATGATTCCTTGAACAGCATTAAAACAAGATTATACACTCTTTTCATAGATTAATATCAAATTGCAGTTTTATAAACCTTTATAGGAGGATTTAACTAAATTAGTTAGATATATAAAATAAATTTTCTTAAAGATTCTATGGTGGAAAAAAGAGGATTAACAGAAAAAGAAGTGCAAAAAAAGTTTGAACAGTATGGTTATAATGAGATTAAGGAAACATCTTTAACATCTCCATTAAAGATTCTCTTTAGGCAGGTTAAGAATAATGTTGTTATTTATTTATTAGTTGTTGCTGTAATCATTTCTTTTTTTGTCGGAAAGTCAATTACTGCTTATGCTCTTTTAGCAGTTATAAGTTTAGTCATTATAACTGGTTTTTATCAGGAATATAGAGCTGAAAAAGTCATTAATTCACTAAAAAATATGTTGATGCCCATTTCAATAGTCATTCGTGATGGAAAAGAAAAAGAAATTTCATCCAAAGAAATAGTTCCAGGAGACATTATTATTTTAAGGAATGGAGAGAAAATTCCTGCTGATTGTCTTATATTAGAGGAAAAAGAATTATTTGTTAATGAATCAATTTTAACAGGCGAATCTAAAGAAGTCAAGAAAAAGGTATCTAAGAATAACAAAGAGGATAATGATGAAAACATGGTTTTCATGGGTTGTTTTATAGTCAATGGAAAATGTATTGCAAAAGCAGTTCATACTGGAATGAACACAAAATTTGGGAAAATTGCAGGAATGATATCAACTGCTGAAAAGGAACTTCCTTTGCAAAACAAGGTTAACAATATAGCAAAATTCATGATAATTGTTGCAATATTTTTCTCAATACTTACAGGGATTTCTATTTTGTCCAGTAAACCATTTTCAGAAAATTTATTTTTAGATACTTTGATACTGGTTATTGCATTGGCAGTTTCTGCATTTCCTGAAGGTTTTCCCGTAGTATTAACAACCTCATTATCCACAGGAGCTTATAGGATGGCTAAACATAATGCAATAGTTAATAGGATGTCAATAATTGAAACATTAGGGGAAACAACTGTCATTTGTTCAGATAAGACTGGAACTATAACAAAAGGAGAAATGACTGTAAAAAAGATATTTGAAGATAATAGGTTAATTGATGTGTCTGGAACTGGATATGAAGGTAATGGAGATTTTTTAATGAATAATCAAAAAATAAATATCAAAAAGGAAAAAGTGCTAAATGACCTTGTTAAATGTGCAGTCTTATGCAATGACTCAAAAATAGAAAGAACAGGGGAAGATAAAATATTTCATATTACTGGAACTCCAACAGAAGCGTCTTTACTTGTTATGGCTGCAAAGATAGATGTTTATGGAGAAGATATTGATTTTAAAAGAGTAGAAGAGATTCCTTTTAATTCTGAAAGAAAGATAATGAGTGTTTTATGCAAAACTGATAAGGGCAATTTTGTCTATTCTAAGGGAGCTTTAGAAGTATTATTGAAAAAATGCAAATTTATACAGAGAAACGATGGAGTTTTTACACTTACAGACAAACAAAGAAAAAATATATTAGAAATTAATAAAGAAATGACCTCTGATTGTTTGAGAACTCTTGCTTTTGCATATAAACAAGTTAAAACATTCTCTAAAGACCATTTTGAAGAAGATTTAATATTTCTTGGTTTTGCAGGAATTGAAGATCCACCAAGAGAAGAAGTAAAAGAGGCTATTCATTTATGCTTAAAATCAGGAATTGATGTCAAGATGATTACTGGAGATAATAAAGAAACTGCTATTTCTATAGCAAAAAGGATTGGTCTTAATGGTAAGGTTATGGAAGGAGATGAATTAGAAAAATTAACTGAAGAAGAATTATCAAAAGTTGTTTCTCAGATTTCTATTTTTGCAAGAGTTAAACCAGAACATAAATTAAAGATTGTAAAAGCATTAAAACTAAATGGAGAGATAGTTACTATGACTGGTGATG
>Ga0265297_10001749_pt1 | contig 48508 bp, 51 predicted proteins | sample Munlanlwell13791_FD_192502 | JGI IMG/M metagenome (GOLD analysis project Ga0265297, IMG submission 192502) | Leachate microbial communities from a municipal landfill in Southern Ontario, Canada - Leachate well 137-91 | ecosystem: Engineered > Solid waste > Landfill > Unclassified | place...
TAAAGAGAGGGTAGCGATGCTTAAAAAGGCTACTGCGGATTTAAGGGGGGTGGAAGTAGTTGATTTTGACGGCTTGGTAGTGAATTACGCGCATCAGCGAAAAGCACAGGTCCTGATCAGGGGCCTGCGGATGCTCTCGGATTTTGAATATGAATTCCAGATGGCTCTGACTAACCGCAAGCTTTCATCCGACGTAGAGACCATTTTTCTTATGCCGCATGAGTCGTATAGCTATCTTTCTTCCCGGCTTTTAAAGGAGGCAGCTTCTTTAGGGGCGGATTTATCCAGCTTTGTCCCGGATTTTGTGGAAAAAGCGCTTAAGGAAAAGTTACGCTAGTTAAACGGTGAAAATAGATACCAGGCAGCTACCTGTTGAGGGATTGATTCTTAGCGAAGAATTCAGCCCGGTGGAATTAGATTTAGCTACCGAGAGCATCAGGTTTTGCGGTCCGCTCCGGGCTAAGGCAGTTATTTCCAAGAGCTATAATGCCATCAACGTGAGTTTAAGCTTAAATGCATTGATGTCCGCCAGTTGTAGCCGTTGCCTGCAGGAGTTTAATGCCAGCTTTAACCGGCAGCTAGAGTTGCATTATGCGGCAGATAAGCTAGAGCCCATAATTGACCTGGATGCGGATATCCGGGAAGAAATAATTTTGAGTTATCCGATAAATCCTTTATGCCATGATGCTTGTAAAGGTTTATGCCCGAGATGCGGGTGTAATTTAAACGAAGGAGGTTGTCACTGTGGCTCTACCTAAAAGAAGGCATTCAAAGACGCGCGGACGTAAGCGGCGCACGCACTGGAAGGTAAAGGCAGAGAATTTAAGCCCTTGCCCGCAATGCAAACAGCCAAAGCGTGTCCATCGGGTTTGCCCTGTCTGCGGTTATTATAAGGGCAAGCAGGTTATTGAGATTAAAATAAAAGAAAAAAAGAAAAGGAAATAGCTTAAGCGATGAAGATAGTCGTTGATGCCATGGGCGGGGATCATGCGCCCGAGGTGGTCATCCAGGGGGCACTGGCTGCGGTTAAGGAATACGGCGCTGATGTAATTTTAGTCGGGGACGAGACGGAAATAAACTCTCTGCTTAAAAAAGCCAAATATTCCGGTTCCCAGATCAGCGTAGTGCATGCGCCGGAGACAATCGGGATGTGCGAGTCTGCCGCTCTCAGCGTGCGCAGGAAGAGGAAATCTTCTATTGTTATCGGATTAAATTTAGTTAAAACAGGCCAGGCCGAGGCTTTTTTCAGCGCCGGAAACACGGGAGCAGTTGTCTGCGCGGCGACTTTGGGTTTAGGTCTTATTCCCGGAGTTGAACGCCCCGGGATCGCTATTATTACGCCTACCTTAAAAGGCATATCTTTGATTATTGATGTCGGCGCCAACATTGACCCCAAGCCGACCCAGCTCTTGCAATACGCGATCATGGCGGATGTCTACAGCCGGACTATTTTGAATAAAAGCAATCCTTCTATCGGGCTATTGAATATAGGCGAAGAGGAGGCTAAAGGTCCCGGATTTATGCGCGAGACGCATGAATTACTCCAGGCCAGCAATCTTAATTTCATAGGTAATGTTGAAGGCAAGGATTTCCTTTCTGGCAAGACCGATGTTATTGTCTGTGACGGTTTTGTCGGCAATGTCGCGCTGAAAGTTCTGGAAAGTGCAGCCGCAGCCATGCAGGTATTTTTAAAGAGGCATTTATTAAGCAATCCTTTAGGCAAATTAGGATTGCTTTTGCTTTTGCCAAGCTTAAAGCGTTTTAAGAAAGAACTGGACTATGCCGAATACGGCGGCGCTCCTTTACTGGGAGTTAACGGTGTAACCATAATCGGCCATGGCCGTTCTAATGTTAAAGCGATCAAGAATGCCATCCGGGTGGCTAAGGAAGAAATAGAGCGTAAATTTAATGAGAAGATAGTAGAGGCGATCGGCAAAAGAAAGACTCTGCTTGAACAGCAGGCCCGCCTGCCGGATGGGCAAGCCGGCCCTTCCGGGACAACCCTTGCTAAGGAATAATATGCGTAAAGTAGGTATAACCGGAGTAGGAGAGTATCTGCCGCCAAGAACCTTGACCAACGCGGACTTAGAGAAAATGGTGGATACCTCGGATGAATGGATTACTACCCGCACCGGCATAAAAGAACGCCGGATTGCTTGCGCCAATGAAGCTACTTCGGATTTAGCGCTTAAAGCGGCTAAGGAGGCCTTGGCGAACGCAGATTTAAAGCCCGAGGAGTTGGATCTGATCATTGTCGCGACTATCACTCCCGATATGCAGTTTCCTTCGGTTGCTTCCATCCTTCAAAATGCCCTTTGTGCTAAAACTGCCGTTGCTTTTGATGTATCCGCTGCCTGCGCGGGGTTTATCTACGCTTTATCCATTGCCCAGCAATTCATTAGCCTGGGTACCTATAAAAATGCCCTGGTTATCGGCGCGGAAAAACTTTCTTCGGTCACCGATTGGCAGGACCGCAATACCTGTGTCTTATTCGGAGACGGCGCCGGCGCCTGCGTTTTACAGGAAGTTAAGACCGGAGGCATAATTTCTACTTACCTGGGGTGCGACGGCTCAAATATGGAATTATTAAATCTTCCTGCCGGAGGGAGCCGCCTGCCGGCGTCGCCGGGAACGGTCGAGGCCAGGCAGCATTTCCTAAAAATGCAGGGGAATGAGCTATTTAAAATTGCCGTCCGGACTATGACTGAAGCCGCGGAGAAGGTTTTAAAACAGGCAGGCCTGGAATTTGCTGACGTGGACTTGATTATTCCGCACCAGGCGAATGCGCGGATTATTATGGCGGTCGGCAAGAGATTGGGGTTAAGCGGAGATAAAATCTTCCTTAATATAGAAAAATACGGGAATATGTCCAGCGCCTCTACGGCTACGGCTTTAGTGGAGGCAGTTAAAGAGGGCAGGGTTAAAAAAGGGGATATTGTTCTTTTAGATTCTTTTGGCGCAGGGCTGGTCTGGGGGGCCTGCGTTCTTGAATGGTAGCTTACCTTTTTAGCGGCCAGGGCAGCCAATATGTGGGGATGGGCCGAGATCTATACGAAAACTTCCCCGAATCCCGCGCCATATTTGACCGGGCGCAAGAGCTCTTAGGTTTTGACCTTCAGAAGATCTGTTTTGAAGGTCCTGAAGAGCAACTAAAAATAACTAAAGTATCCCAGCCGGCGATTGTCACGGTAAGTATTGCTGCTTATGAAGCTTTTAAAGCTAAAAGCAAAGTTATTCCCGGCTATATGGCGGGCTTAAGCCTGGGAGAATATAGCGCTTTGATTGCTTCCGGGGCGCTTACTTTTGAAGATGGCATCCGCTTGATCAAAATAAGGGGCGAGTTAATGGATGCGGCAGCTAAGAAATATCCCGGCGGGATGGTTGCTATCCTGGATTTAACCGTGGATAAGATTAAAGAGATTTGCGCATCCAGCGGCGCTGAAATAGCTAACTTAAATTGCCCGGGCCAGGTAGTTATCTCGGGTTCAACGATAGACATAAATAAAGTTATACCTTTATGCGAAGAGGCCGGAGCAAAGCGGGTTATTCCGCTTGAGGTTAGCGGAGCATTCCACTCTTCGCTTATGGCTCAAGCCGCGCAAGGTCTTCGAGAGGCGCTGGATAAAACCAATATTAGCGCGCCTTCAGTGCCGGTGGTCAGTAATTATACGGCTTTACCCCAGGATAAACCCGAACAAATCCAAGAAAATCTCATTCAGCAAGTGCGCTCTTCGGTGAAATGGGAGGATTCCATGCGTTTTATCCTGGCAAAAGGAATTACGCAGTTTTACGAGTTCGGACCGGGTAAGGTCCTGAAAGGCCTGCTGCGTAAAATTGACTCGGCTGCCCAAGTTACGAATATAGAAAAAAGCGCGGATATATAGGGGGATAATATGAAACTGCAAAATAAGGTAGCTTTGATTACCGGCGGCGCCCGGGGGATAGGCCAGGCTATTGCCATGACCTTTGCCAGGGAAGGCGCGGATATCGTGGTAGCGGACGTAAACCTGGAAGTAGCCCAAAAAACAGCCTCGGAGATAGAGGCCTTAGGGGTCAGGGCCCTGGCTTTGGAGATGGATGTTACGGATTACGCCAAAGTAGAGCCCGGAGTGAACAAAATTCTTGACAAATTCGGAAAGGTTGATATATTAGTTAACAACGCTGGGATTACCAAGGACAATCTTATCTTAAGAATGTCTCAAGGCGAGTGGGATGCAGTAATAAATGTGAACCTGAAAGGCACGTTTAACTGCATTAAAGCAGTTTCCCGGCCGATGATCAAACAGAGAAGCGGCAAGATCGTCAGCATTGCTTCCATCATTGGCTTAATGGGTAACGCGGGGCAGGCAAATTATGCCGCCTCTAAAGCCGGAATCATTGCTCTTACAAAGACCGTAGCTAAAGAATTGGCAAGCCGCAACATTAATGCCAATGCAGTAGCTCCCGGATTCATCCAAACCGAAATGACTGCCAAGCTTTCCGAAGAGGTAAAAGCTAAAATGCTGGAAGCTATACCCTTGGCTAAATTAGGTACGCCCCAGGATGTGGCCAATGTCTGTTTATTCCTGGCTAGCGAAGAAGCAAATTATATCACCGGGCAGGTAATTACTATTGATGGCGGCATGGTTATGTAGGTATTCTAACAAGGAGGAAAAAAGAATGGCAGTTCAAGAGAAGGTTAAATCTATAATAGCAGAACAATTAGGGGTAAAGCCCGAAGAAGTTACTCCCGAGGCATCCTTTGTCGATGATTTGGGCGCGGATTCTTTGGATACCGTAGAGTTGGTTATGGCCTTAGAAGAAGAATTCGGCATTGAAATACCCGATGAGGATGCTGAAAAGATAGCTACTGTCGGCGATGCTATTAAGTATATTGACGCGAAAAGCGCTAACAAACAATAATTTATATAGATAGTGTGTAATAAACTTACCCCGCTATTTTTGTTTAGCGGGGTAAGTTTTATTTGCCTCTTATAAATATATGCATGAAAACAGGGTAGTAATTACGGGTTTAGGGGTGATTTCTCCGGTGGGTAACGACATTCCTGCCTTTTGGAGGTCTTTAAAGGAAGGCAAGAGTGGAGTGGGCCCGATAACCAGCTTTGATGCGGCTAGCTTTGATTCGCGTATTGCCGGAGAAGTTAAAAATTTTGACCCTAAATCCTACGGGATAGATTTTAAGGATATCAAGCGCACGGATAAATTCGTGCAATATGCCATTGCCTCGGCCAGGCAGGCTATAGAATCTTCAGGTTTGGATTTAGAGAAGGAGAATAAGGAAAGAATCGGCGTATTGATCGGTTCCGGGATCGGCAGCTTATATACGATAGAGAAGGAGCATAGTATTTTTCTGAACAAGGGGCCTTCGCGCCTCTCTCCTTTTCTTATTCCTATGCTTATTGTTAATGAAGCCAGCGGTTACGTAGGTATTATTTTTGGCCTCAAGGGGCCTAATTCTTGTGTGGCTACTGCCTGCGCTTCAGGAACGCACGCTATCGGAGATGCCTGCAGGATCATTGAACGCGGGGATGCGGATATAATGATTTCCGGCGGCACCGAAAGCTGCATTGTGGCTACGGCAGTAGGCGGATTTTGCGCCTTAAAGGCGCTTTCCAGGATGAATAATGCGCCGCAGAAGGCTTCGCGGCCCTTTGATCAGGAGCGCGACGGGTTCGTTATAGCCGAGGGGTGCGGTTTGGTGGTATTAGAGAATTTAGAGCACGCTAAAAAACGTAACGCTGATATTATTGCCGAAGCCGTCGGTTTTGGCATGACCTGCGACGCCTATCATATAACCGCTCCGGACCCTGCCGGAGAAGGAGCAGGCCGGGCAATGAAGGTAGCTTTGAATGATGCCAAAATTAATCCTGAAGATGTGGATTACATTAATGCGCACGGCACCTCCACCAAGCTTAATGATAAGATCGAAACGCTCTCCATGAAAACTGCTTTCGGCAGCCACGCTAAGAAAGTCATGGTCTCTTCAACTAAATCCATGACCGGGCATGCCCTGGGAGCTGCCGGAGGAATAGAATTTGTGGTCTGCTGCCTGACGATAAAAGAGGGCGTAGTGCATCCCACGATAAACTACACACATCCTGACCCCGAATGCGACCTGGATTATGTCCCCAATGCCTCCCGCCAAGCAGATGTCCGGATATGTATGTCCAATTCTTTGGGTTTTGGCGGGCATAACGCTTCCCTGATCGTAAAGAAATTCACAGGCTAGTTACCTTTTAGGATAAAGAATGGGTTATACAATCGCAGAAAAAATATTATTGGCGCATACCGGCAAGCAAGATATCCGGCCGGGAGAATTCATTGAAGCTAAGGTTGATCTTGCCTTGGGCAACGATATTACCGCGCCTTTCGCTATCGAAGAGTTTAAAAAATCCGGGTTTAAAAAAGTATTTGCTAGAAACAAGATCGTCCTTGTCCCGGACCACTTTGCTCCGGCGAAAGATTTAAGGAGCGCCAATCAGTGCAAGATTTTAAGCAATTTTGCCGCAGAACAAAAGATAAAGAATTATTTTGAGATTGGCTGTATGGGTATAGAGCATGCGCTTTTACCGGAGCTGGGTTTAGTTGGGCCAGGGGACCTGGTTATCGGCGCAGATTCGCATACCTGTACTTATGGGGCCTTAGGAGCGTATTCAACGGGTGTAGGTTCTACGGATTTGGCGCGGGCTTTTATTGACGGAAAATGCTGGCTGAAAGTCCCGGGTTCAGTCAAGTTCATTTATCAGGGCAAGCTTAAAAAATGGGTGAGCGGCAAAGACCTGATTCTTTATACCATCGGCCAGATCGGAGTGGCGGGAGCCTTGTATAAAGTTATGGAGTTTTGCGGCCCGGTCATCCGTAAATTAAGCATGGATGGCCGGTTCTCCATGAGCAATATGGCTATTGAAGCCGGAGCAAGAGCAGGTTTGATCGAGCCGGACGCTATTACAGAAGAATATATCTCTAAATTTAAACGTAAATTTAAATTCTATAAATCTGATAGCTCCGCCGAATACGAGAAAATTTACGCCTGGGATGTAACGGAGCTAGAGCCGCAGGTTGCCTGCCCGCATTTACCGAGCAATGTTAAGCCGGTAAGCGCTTTGAAAGACGTTAAACTCAACCAGGTGGTTATCGGTTCCTGTACCAACGGCAGGATTTCGGATTTAAGGGTTAGCGCGAAAATCCTGAAAGGCAAAAAAATCAAGCCCGGATTAAAATTAATCGTTATTCCGGCAACCCAGAAGATCTATCTGGAAGCCGTGCAAGAAGGGCTGGCGGAAATATTTATTAAAGCAGGCGGAATATTTTCTACGCCTACCTGCGGCCCCTGTTTAGGCGGGCATATGGGTATTTTAACTGAAGGCGAGGTTGCCCTGGCTACCACCAACAGGAATTTTATTGGGAGGATGGGAAGCGTAAAGAGCTTTGTCTATTTGTCTAACCCCGCGGTAGCCGCCTCTTCTGCGGTTACCGGCAGGATCACGCATCCTGAGGAATTATAAGATGATTATAAAAGGCAAGGTTCATAAGTTTGGAGACGATATCAATACCGACGATATTATTGCGGCCAAATACCTGATTTCTACCGATCCTCAGGAATTGGGCGCGCATTGTATGGAGTCCATTGCCCCGGATTTTGTTAAGCAGGTTTCTCCGGGAGATATAATCGTGGCCGGAAATAATTTCGGATGCGGTTCAAGCCGCGAACATGCACCGGTAGCGATCAAGGGCAGCGGTATCTCGGCGGTTATTGCCAAAAGCTTTGCGGCGATATTTTTCAGGAACGCTATAAATATTGGCTTGCCTTTCTTGGAGTCGCCGGACGCAGAGAAGATAAACGCAGGGGATTTGGTTGAAATAGACCTGGCCAGTGGTATAATAAAAAATCTAACCCAGAATATTGCTTATAAAACTCCAGGGTTCCCGGAATTTTTGCAGGATTTGGTAGAAAAGGGCGGCTTGATGAATTATCTAAAGGAAAAGGAAAATAAAAATGTATAAAATAGCGGTTATCCCCGGAGACGGTACAGGCCCGGAAGTAGTCTGCCAGGGGTTAAAAGTATTGGCTGCGGCCAGTAAGATATTCAAGTTCCAATACGAGACTAAAGATTTTGATTTCAGCGGCAAAAGGTATTTAGAGACCGGTAAACTGGTCGACGATAAAGATGTTGAAGAGCTGAAGAAATACTCCGCGATCTACCTGGGCGCTGTAGGCGACCCGGCTGTAAAACCCGGCATAATTGAAACAGGGGTTTTGCTGAAACTAAGGTTTGCTCTGGATCAGTATATAAATTTAAGGCCGGTTAAACTTTATAATGCTGATTTTTGCCCGTTAAAGGACAAAAAACCGGAAGATATAGATTTTGTGGTCGTGCGCGAGAACTCCGAAGGTATTTATAAAGGTATGGGCGAATTTAAAGATAAAGGGACCAAAGATGAAGTCGCGCTGCAGGTTTCTTATAATACGCGTAAGGGCGTGGAGCGCTGTATCCGCTATGCCTTTGAATACACGCGCAAGCGCAATAAAAGAAAAAAACTTACCCTTTGTGGTAAGACCAATGTCCTCACTTATGCCTGGAACCTCTGGGAGAGAGTTTTTTACGAGGTGGCCAAGGAGTATCCCGATGTAAGCGTGGATTATGCGCATGTGGACGCGACCACCATGTGGTTTGTGAAGAATCCCGAATGGTTTGACGTTATCGTCACCGATAATATTTTCGGCGATATCATTACCGATCTGGGCGCGATGATCCAGGGCGGAATGGGCATTGCCGCCGGAGGCAATATCAACCCCGAAGGCGTTTCCATGTTTGAGCCGATCGGCGGAAGCGCTCCGAAATATACGGGTAAGAACGTAATTAATCCTCTGGCTGCGCTCTGCGCCGTAGGGATGATGTTGGATAATTTAGGGCAGGCCCAGGCAGCGCAGGCAATTGAAAATTCAGTGATCAAGGTCGCTACCCAAAAATTGAAAACTCTAGCCGCCGGTAAGATGGGTTATTCTACCAGCGAGGTAGGAGACCTGGTTGCGGAGAATATTAAAAAATGAAAAAATATAAAGTGGCGGTAGTTGGTGCAGGCGTGGTGGGGATTGAGATGCTGCGGGTTTTAAAACAGCGTAATTTCCCTATCGGTGAATTGCGGGTCTTTGCGCGCTCAGCCCGGGATATAGACATAGACAGAGAAAAATATTCGGTAAAGCCGATTACTGCGGAAGGTTTTGACGGTATCGACATCGCTTTATTTGCGGGGACCGAAGGAGAAAAAGGCGCGGCGCTGGCTTTCGCCGCGGAGGCAGTAAAAAGAGGCGCGGTAGTCATTGATAACGGCGCGGATTTCCGCATGGACCCGAAAGTGCCGTTAGTTGTCCCCGAAGTAAACGCCGCTGACGTTAAACGCCACCAGGGGATTATCGCTAATCCCAATTGCTCCACCATTCAGATGGTTGTAGCCCTTAACCCAATTCATAAAAAAGTTGGCGTGAAAAGAATTATCGTCACTACTCTGCAGGCTTCCAGCGGAGCAGGCAAAGGCGCTGTTGAACAGCTGAAAGAAGAGAATTCTTTGATAGCGCAAGGGGGTTTTAGCAATGTGCGCGTAAGCGCCGTAAATAAATCCATGCCCCAGCAGCTGGCCTATAATGTTTTTCCGCATATCGGCTCCTTTGTTGAAGGGGATTACAGCGCAGAGGCGCGTACCGGCTATTCCGCTGTAGCCGGGTATACTAATGAAGAATGGAAGTTAGTCAAGGAAACGCACAAGATTATGCACGCGCCGAAGATCAAAATTTCGGCGACTACCGTGCGGGTCCCGGTGAGGACCGGCCATTCTGAATCAATTTATATTGAAACTAACCGGCCTATTTCAGTTGATCAGGTTAGGGCTATCTTCTCCCAAGCGCCCGGCGTGGTCTTAATGGATGAGCCTAAAAATAACCTTTATCCCATGCCTAAGGATGTGGAGGGCAGGGATGAAACTTTTATCGGCCGCATCCGTAAAGACGCTTTTGTGAAAAACGGCTTATGGCTGTGGGTGGTGGCGGATAATCTGCGTAAAGGCGCTTCTACCAATGCTGTTCAAATCGCCGAATGCGTAATATCAGGCTCGAAATAGAATACGACGGCTCAAATTACGCCGGCTGGCAGGTGCAACCTAAAGGCCGGGCTAAAACAATCCAGGCAGTAATCGAAAAAACCCTCCGTAAAATCCTTCAGGAAAAAATAAAATTAATTGCTTCAGGCAGGACTGATGCCGGCGTGCATGCCCGGGCGCAGGTAGCTAATTTTTTTACCCGCTCCGGAATGAAGCTTAGCCGCTTAAAGATTGCCTTAAACGGGGTGCTTCCCGAAGATATCAAGGTTATCCGGTTAGGCGAGGAAGGGCCGCGTTTCCATAGCCGCTTTAAGGCTAAAGCCAAGGTTTACCGCTATACTATATTGAACCGCGATTATTCTTCTCCCCTTTTAAGGAACACGGTTTATTTTTATCCGCATCCTTTAGATATAAAACTTATGCGTAAGGAGGCCTTGGCTTTGTTGGGCAGGCATAACTTCAGCGCCTTTTGTGCCGCCAAAGGAAAAGAAAAAAATCCGGTTAAAACAATAAAGAAATTGAGTATCATTAAGAAAAAAGATTTTATTTATATTGATATCGAGGCAGATGGATTTTTGTATAATATGGTCAGGAATATCGCCGGGACATTGGTTGAAATAGGCAGGGGGAGCCTGGCATCCGGCTCGCTGAGGAAAATACTGCTTTCACACAGGCGCAGCCTGGCCGGCCCCACTATTCCGGCAAAAGGCCTCTGCCTTTTAAAGGTAAAATACTAACCGATGAGCAATACGCGCACAAAACAGTTTTCCTGGAATTTTTTTTCCGGGTTGTTGATCGGCAGTTTATTGGTATTGCAGCTTGCCCGCTGGCTTATCCTGCCGCAGTTTATGGATATCTATTATCATCTTCTTACTGCTCAGGGTTTTGTCCAGGCCGGCGGATACAGCGGTTGGGATTTCTGGCAGTATGCGCCTGCCGGCAGGCCGCATATTTACCCGCCGTTTTTCCATCTGGCGTTGGCGGGGTTTATCCAAGCCGGAGTGAGCCCGGTTATCCTGGCTAAATTATGCGAATCGCTCATCCCGGTTATCTTCTTAGCCACTTTATGGAAGTTTATTAAAGATAATTACGGCCCGGAATTGGCTTTTTTTAGCGCCCTGCTTTTCTTTTCTTCGGCTTCTTTTTACCTTTCTTTATTGAACCATATTCCCGCGACCCTGGCCTTAATATTCGGGATCTTTTCTTTAAGCCAGTTATTTAAGCAAAGGCTGCTGCGTTCGGCAATATTATTGTGCCTCGTTTTTTATACGCATATCGGTATATCCTTTTTTTTCGCGCTAACTTTTCTGATTTACGGCTTATTAAACAGCGAGATTAAAAGGAAGGCCATAGGAGTTTTGGTAATCGCGTTTATCCTTGCTTTGCCTATCATAATCAAAGAACTCAGCGTATTAAGGTTTATGCACACCTTTGGATTCAATCTGCATGAGAAATATTTATGCCAGATTAAAATAGTTGAATCTATCCTGGGGCTGATCGGGTTATTTCAGGCGTTAAAGCGGGGGAGAGAGTACCTCCTGTTCGCCGCGATGTTCCTGGCGAGCCTCATATTCATAATTTACCCTTACCGTTTTTTATCAGCCGAAGGATATCTACCCATAATGCTGCTTTGCGCAATTTGCCTCCTGAATTTATACCGCAAGGTAAATAAACGTTATCTGCTTCTGGTTATTGCGGTATTTATCCTGTTTTTTTCGCCCACTTTTTCAATGTATAAAGAGGTCCGGGAGACCAAGATAGATTATAAGGCGAAGATATGCGATTCAGCTTTCCTGAATCTATTGCTTGCCAGGAGCAAGATATTCTGGTTTCCCGAGGAGTATATCTCCGCAGCTAAAATAGTGGAAGCTAATTCCGCTCCCGCAGACGTAATTTACTGCACCCTGGATTTTTTAGGCCTGACTATCTCCAGTATCGCTAACCGGCCAAGCGCCAATGCCCTTTTACCCGAAATAAAAACGGTAAAAGGCTTTGATCCTTTTAGGGGGTCGAAAATAATCATATTTACCCGCATTGATGACGAAAGGATGGTAGACTCAAAGGTAAAAAAGCTTAATCTGGTTAAAGTAGGAGAGAATAAGTTTTTCCTGGTCTATAAAAATACCGCTTGCCGCACCCAGGCCGGTGTAGTAAAGGCCACTCTGCCGTTTTGGGTGGTTAGCTGCGCGGCGGTAGTACTCTTATTTATCTTTTGGCAGGCAGCCGGGATAGAAAGATTTATATATAAATTCATAAAAAATATTTGACTTAAAGCTTAAATGTGTTATACTTATAAATCTATGAAAAAGACCTATGTGGCTAAAAAAGAGGAGATCCAGAGGCAGTGGTACCTGGTAGACGCTAAGGATAAAATCCTGGGCCGGTTGGCGGCTAAGGTGGCATCTATCTTAAGGGGTAAGCACAAGGCAATTTTTACTCCGCATATCGATACCGGAGATGCCGTGGTGATCATTAATGCCGCCAAGATCAGGCTTACCGGCAGGAAGAGCAAACAAAAAGCCTACCGCCGGTATTCCGGCTATCCGGGAGGCTTAAGGGAAGTTTCTTTTGAGAAGATGTTTACGCATAAGCCGACAACCGTAATTAAACTGGCAGTCAGGCGTATGCTTCCCGGAGGTGCCCTAGGCCACGTTATGTTAAAGAAATTAAAGATTTATGCTGATGATAAGCATGGGCAGATAGCGCAAAAGCCGCAAATCTTGGAGGTTTAAAAAGTTATATGAGCGATACAGTTAAATATACAGCAGTAGGCAGGCGCAAGGAATCAGTGGCCAGGGTCATGCTTATCCCTGGAAAAGGCGGTTTTACCGTAAATAGGCGGCCTTATGAAAAATATTTTTTAAGAGAGACGGATAGGATTATCGTGAAACAACCTTTAGATGCGACGAATAATATGAATAAATATGATGTTGTTGCGAATATAAACGGAGGCGGACTTACCGGCCAGGCAGGCGCTTTACGGCTGGGTATTTCGCGCGCCCTCATCTCTATGGATCCGGCCTTAAAAGATTTATTGCGTAAACAGGGTTATTTGACCCGCGACCCGCGCGCAAAGGAACGCAAGAAATACGGCCAGAAGGGCGCACGCAAACGCTTCCAGTGGACTAAGAGGTAAAATAGATTATATAGTTTTGAGTTAAAAACCCCGCTGGAAAGAGCGGGGTTTTTGTTTTATACTCCGACGAGAAAATGCTTGACTACGACGGGATTTTATTCTAAGATTAAAAATATATTTAGGGAGATAAGCGTATGGTAAAAGTTGGAATAGTCGGTGTATCGGGTTATACAGGAGAAGAGCTGATCCGCATCCTGATAGATCATCCCAAAGTGAAAATTTCCGGGCTTTTTTCCAGCAGCGCCTATGGTAAAGCGATCGCGGAAATATTTCCGGAATTCTCCGCCAAACTGGATTTAGTCTGCTTAAAGCCTGACGTAAAAAATATCGTCGATAAATGCGATATTATATTCCTGGCCTTACCGCATACTACTTCTATGGACCTGGTGCCGCAGCTGGTTAAGGCGGGCAAGAGAGTCATTGACCTGAGTGCCGATTACAGGCTAAAGGATTTTAAGACCTATGAAAAATTTTACCAGTATAAACATAAGGATAGAATAAATTTAAAGAGCGCTGTTTACGGATTACCTGAACTGCACCGGGCCCAAATAAGAAAGGCCGCAATCGTGGCTAATCCCGGATGCTATCCGACGGCAGCCATATTGGCTTTAGCTCCGCTGGCCGCAATAGGCGCGGCGGATTTTAATTCGGTAATTATCGATGCCAAGTCTGGCGTTAGCGGCGCCGGAAGAAAGAAAACTGAAGTATTTTTTTCTTCGCCGGATAAGGAAGATTTTAAAGCTTATAAGGTGGGTGTGCACCAGCATACCCCGGAGATCATCCAGGCGTTAGCAAACCTGACAGGCAAGAGAGTCAAGGTAACTTTTGTGCCGCATTTGTTACCAGTAAAAATAGGGATATTGGAAACGATATATATCAGGAAAAATCAAAAAGCAAAAATTAAAAAGCAAAAGTTAGTTGATTTATATAAGAAATTCTATAAGCATGAGCCGTTTGTGAGAATAAAAGCCGAGGGAGAGTTCCCGGCCTTAAAGGATGTGGCGGGAACGAATTTTTGTGACATCGGGATTAAAGATGGCCTGGATAGCGTGATTGTGATTGCGGCTATGGATAACTTAATCAAGGGGGCTTCGGGCCAGGCAATACAGAATATGAATATAATGTGTGGCTTCCCGGAGAGAACAGGGTTATTATGAAAAAGTATAAAAAAGGGATTTTGCCTCTTGGTTTTAAGGCCAGTGGCATATCCTGCGGTATAAAAAGGTCAGGTAAGCCTGATCTGGCTTTATTTTTTTCGGAAAAGCCCGCCTTAGCCAGTTGCGTATTTACGACTAACGATATTTTGGCTGCTCCAGTGCTCCTGAGCAAAGCTAACCTGAAAAACCATAACCGCTTCCAGGCAATCATCGCTAATAGCGGGAATGCGAATTGTTTTAATGCTAAAGCAGGATTGAAAGATGCCGGGGAGACTGCACAGGCCCTGGCTAAGACTTTAGGCTTAAACCAAGAATCTGTCCTGGTAGCTTCAACCGGGATTATCGGTAAACGGCTGCCGGTTGATAAGATTAAGCTGGGTATTCCCGAGGTAGTTAAAAAATTATCTGCTCAAGGCGTAGCTAGAGCCGCCCAAGCAATAATGACTACAGATACTTTTGCCAAAAGCTTTTCGGTAAAGTTTAAGGCGGGCGCTAAAGAGATCGCTGTGTGCGGGGTGGCCAAGGGCGCAGGAATGATCGCCCCGCATATGGCTACTTTATTGTGTTTTATTTTTACGGATGCCCGGATTAGCCAGAAAGCGCTGAATAAAGCTTTAAAGACGGCGGTAGATGCTTCTTTTAATTCCATAACCATAGACGGGTGTATGAGCACTAATGACTCGGTTATGCTTTTGGCAAACGCTAAGGCCGGTAATCCTTTAATTAACCAGGGGAAAAATTTAAGTTTATTTACCCGGGCCTTAAGTTTAGTCTGCCTGGAATTAGCTAAGATGATTGTCCGGGACGCTGAAGGCGCCAGCAAATTTATCAAGATTAGCGTAAAGAGCGCCAGGGACCAGAAAACAGCTCAGGCCGTAGCCTTAAACATAGCTAACTCTAATCTTTTTAAAACAGCCGTGTACGGCCAGAACCCGAATTTCGGCAGGATTGCTTCTGCGGCCGGCGCAAGCGGGGCAGGGATTAAAGAAAAAGGCTTAAAAATAAAAGTGAGCTCTTTAAAGAAAAAAGACATTGATGTTGAAATCTCGCTTAATCAGGGAAATTCGGGTGCGGTGGTTTATACTTCGGACCTGACGCCTGAATATATAAAAATAAACGCTGAGTATAATTAACAATTTTAGGGACGGTTCTCAACTCGTGAGGAAACCGTCCCTAAAGAAAAAAGGGGATAGAATGGAAGAGGCGATCAGAAAGGCAGACGTATTAATAGAAGCCCTGCCCTATATAAAAAAGTTTCATAAGAAAGTAATTGTCATAAAATATGGCGGCAGTATTTTAGGAGAGGAAAAGATACGCCGGGGGGTCCTGGAAGATATTGTCTTTCTGAATTTTATGGGGTTAAAACCTGTCTTGGTCCATGGCGGCGGCCCGAACATAAGCGAGCGTATGCGTAGCTCCGGAAAGAAGAGCGAGTTTGTGGATGGTATGCGCGTTACCGATGTAGAGACGCTGAAATTGGTAGAGGAGGAGTTAGAGGTTTTGAATGCGGTTATCGTAAAAGAGCTTGTTGAATTAGGGGTAAAGGCTGCTGGCTTAAACGGAAAAAAGGCGCAGCTTATCCAGGTGGAAAAGAAAAAGGCAAAAATAGACTTAGGGCTCGTCGGCAATATCGTCGGCATTAATGCTGAAGCGGTATGGGATGAGCTGCAGAAAGACAGGATTACGGTTATCCTGCCTATGGGAGCTAGCAAAGACAGGAAAACTTATAATGTCAATGCAGACGAGGCAGCCGCGAGTATTGCCGGAGCGCTGGAAGCTGAAAAATTTGTTTTGCTGACGAATGTCAAAGGGATCCTGCGTAACCCGGAGGATGCGCATTCATTTATCTCAACCTTGACCACTAAAGAAGCCAAGGGGTTGATTGAAGATAATGTTATACAACAAGGCATGATCCCGAAAGTAAAGGCCTGTATCGATGCTTTAAAAAAAGGAGTTAAGAAGACGCATATTGTTGACGCGCGCATTCCCCACGGGCTGCTCCTGGAGATATTTACCGACCAGGGTATCGGGACGGAGATTATTCAATGATACGTTCGGCAAGCTCAGTATCATCCTGAGCGACCGAAGGGAGTCGAAGGATGAAACTGGAAGAAGTTTTTGCAAGTTATAACGAGAATATCATGCCTACTTATACCAAGGTTCCCCTGGTATTTGTTAAAGGGCAGGGCTCTAAACTTTGGGATATTCATCATAAGGCCTATCTGGATTTTTTCCCGGGTTGGGGCGTAGGCAACCTGGGCCATTGCCATCCTAAGGTAATGCAGGCAGTGCGGGACCAGGTGAGCAAGCTGATTTTTATCCCGAATAATTATTACCATATCCCGCAGGCAAAGTTGGCTAAGGAGCTGGTCTATTGGTCTTATCCGGCCAAGGTATTTTTCTGTAATTCCGGGGCAGAGGCGAACGAGGGAGCGTTTAAACTGGCCAGGAAATACGGCCAGGGCAGGTTTGAGATAATTACTTTTGAAAATTCCTTTCACGGAAGGACCCTGGCTACGCTTGCCGCTACCGGGCAGAAAAAATACCAGGAAGGTTTTAGCCCCTTACCCGAGGGTTTTAAAACCGTTAAGTTTAATGATATAGAGGCAGTTAAAAATGCCGTTAGCCATAAAACCGTTGCCATAATGTTAGAGCTGGTGCAAGGCGAAGGCGGGATCAATGTGGCGACTAAAGATTTTGTTTCAGGATTAAGCAAGCTTTGCGCTGAGCAGAAACTGCTGCTGATCGTAGATGAAGTGCAGACCGGCGTGGGCAGGACAGGCAAATTATTCTGCTACCAGCATTACGGGCTAATCCCGGATATTATGACTTTAGCTAAATCCTTGGGCGGCGGTTTTCCGATAGGGGCGATGGTTGTCAAGAAAGAGATTGCCGATACTTTAGGCCCGGGAATGCATGCTTCTACCTTTGGCGGCGGGCCGGTAATCGCCCGGGCCGCCCTGGCAGTATTAAAGGCAGTGCAAAAGGAAAAATTGCTTAAGAATGCCCGGGTAATGGGAGAATATTTATTTACTAAGCTTAATGCCCTAAAAGAGAAATTCTCAGCTATTCAGGAGGTCAGGGGTTTAGGTTTGATGGCGGGAGTGGAATTAAATATAGAAGGTAAAGAAATCGTGGAAAAGTGTATTGGCCAGGGGCTGTTGATCAATTGCACTCACGCTAAGGTCCTCAGGCTTATGCCGGCGCTGAATGTCACGCAGAAAGAAATAGATAAGGCAATCGCCATTTTAGGGACGGTTCTCAACTCGTGCGGGAACTGTCCCCAAGGAACTGTCTGGAAGAGGGAAAAATGAAAAAAGACCTGCTTACGCTAAATGATTTAACGGTAAAAGAGATCCAGGAATTATTCAGCCTTACCGATAAACTGAAAAAAAATAAGGCTAAATTCGCAAAAACGCTTTTCGGTAAAACGCTAGCGCTTATTTTCCAGAAACCCTCCAACAGGACCAGGGTTTCTTTTGAGGTAGGCATGTTCCAGCTGGGCGGGAATTCTTTATACCTGGCGCCTAATGAAATAAACCTGGGCGTAAGAGAATCTATCGCCGACGTAGCCAGGACTCTTTCCAGATATGTTGACGGTATAGTCATCAGGACATTTGAACATAAAAATTGCCTGGAGTTGGCTCAGGAGGCGGCTGTCCCGGTAATTAACGGCTTATCGGATTTTTCGCACCCCTGCCAGGCATTAGCGGATTTGTATACAGTAAAAGAAAAACTAAAACAGCTTAAAGGCTTGACCTTGGCTTATGTAGGCGATGGGAATAATGTCTGTAATTCATTGCTCTTTATTTGCGCCAAATTAGGCGTGAATATGAATGTGGGTTGCCCCAAGGGTTATGCACCGGACGCTGCGGTATTAAAAGCTGCTAAAACAGCCTCCGCGGCCACTGGCGCAGGGATAAATTTATTTGATGATGCTTTTAGCGCGGTTAAAGGTGCGGATGTGCTTTATACCGATGTCTGGGCAAGTATGGGGCAGGAAGATGAGGCGGCTAAAAGAAAAGAAGCTTTTAAAGATTTTCAGGTAAATAAAGATTTAGTGAAATTGGCGAAAACCAATGTTTTGATTATGCACTGCCTTCCCGCGCATAGAGGCGAAGAGATAACGGATGACGTTTTAAATAGCCGGAATGCGGTTGTCTTTGATGAAGCGGAAAACAGAATGCATGTGCAGAAGGCGATTTTAATAAAATTATTAGGGAGATAATTAGATGAAAAAAGTAGTGTTGGCGTATTCGGGGGGGCTGGATACATCCTGTATCATCAGATGGCTTAAAAACCAGGGCTATGAAGTTATCTGTTTTATGGCCGACCTGGGCCAGGGGTTAGGCCAGGGCGAAAACCTGGAGGCAATTGAGTCGCGGGCATTTGCCGCAGGAGCGTCCAAGGTTTACATTAAGGACCTACAGGATGAATTCGTAGAGGATTTTGTTTTACCGGCTTTACAGGCGAATGCCGTCTACGAAGGGAAATATCTATTGGCTACGGCCCTAGGCAGGCCTTTGATTGCGAAGTATCTTGTCCAGATAGCGCATAAAGAAAAAGCTAACGCCATAGCCCACGGCTGCACCGGCAAGGGGAATGACCAGGTCAGGATAGAGGTAGCGGCGAGCATACTCGATGCGCACTTGGGTATCATTGCTCCGGTCAGGACCTGGGAATTTAAATCGCGGGAAGAAGAAATAGAATACGCCAAAGAACACCATATTCCGATAGAGGTGACTAAGAAAAAGCCTTACAGCATTGATCGGAATATCTGGGGTATCAGTATTGAAGCAGGCGTATTAGAAGATTTGGCGCAGGAGCCGCCGGAAGACGCGTATATGATTACTAAAAGCCCGACCGCTCAAGCAAGTTATCCTAAATATTTGGAGGTTTATTTTCAAAAAGGAGTGCCGAAAAAGATTGACGGCAAGGTTTATAAATTAAAAACCCTGATCAACCATTTAAATGCAATCGGCGGAGCTTATGGCGTAGGCAGGTCGGATATGGTGGAGAATAGGCTGGTCGGGATAAAATCCAGAGAGATCTACGAAGCCCCGGCAGCCACGATTTTACATACCGCGCACAAAGAATTGGAAGCGCTGGTTTTGGATAGGGAATTGAGCCATTTTAAGGATAGCCTCAGCCTTAAATATGCGGAGCTGGTCTATAACGGCCTCTGGTTTTCTCCGTTGAAAGAGGCCTTGGACAGTTTTGTCAAATCCACGCAAAAGCAGGTAACCGGCGCGATAAAGCTAAAATTATTCAAGGGTAATTGTGTGGCGGTAGGAAGAAAATCCGCCTACTCGCTTTACAAAAAAGAGTTGAGCACTTATGGAAAAGAAGACAAGTTTGACCAGAAACTGGCCGAAGGGTTTATCAAAATATGGGGCATGCCGTATAAAAGTTAAGCGGTAGGGAAAACAGGAGAAAAAATGGCGAAAAAATTATGGGGCGGGAGATTTAGCAAGAAAACTGACCCTTTGGTAGAAGAATTTACCAAGTCAATACAGTATGATTATAAATTGATGGACTTTGATATTATTGGCTCGCTGGCGCATATTAAAATTCTGTATAAGGCCGGTTACTTGTCTTCTCGGGAATCATCCAGGCTTGAAAATGCGCTGAATTCCCTTTTTAAAAAAATAAAGAAAGGTTGCCAGCCTCCCGTCGATAGCGAGGATGTGCATACGTATATCCAAAATGAATTGCAGAAAAAAGTAGGAGATTTGGCGCTCAAGCTGCATACTGCGCGGTCAAGAAATGACCAGGTGGCCTTCGCTACAAAATTATATTGTTACGCCGCCACGGGGACATTACAGAAAACTGCTAATAGCCTGGTGTCTGCCATAAAGGGCCTAAGCCTAAAAAATGAGAATAAGGATTTGATTCTGCCCGGTTTTACCCATTTGCAGCACGCTCAGCCGGTCTATCTGAAGGATTATCTGGGGGCTTATATTTTAATGCTAAAAAGGGATATATCGCGCTTGGAATCCTTAGCCACTAATTTGAATATAACTTTAGGTGCTGGCGCACTGGCCGGAACTCCCATAATGTCCTCCCAATATAACGAAAACCTGAAAAGCTATATTATGAAGGAGGGCTTAAAAGGGTGGATTAAACCGGTTATAAATTCTTTGGATTCCGTAAGCGATAGAGATTTCCTGATTGAGATTATCGCTGTTTTATCTATTATCGCTACGCACCTTTCAAGACTAGCTGAAGATTTGATCATCTGGTCCACGAAAGAATTTGATTTTGTGGAGATTGATGAGGCTTTCTGCACGGGTAGCTCGCTTATGCCGCAAAAGAAGAATCCTGACGTCCTGGAATTAATCAGAGGCTATGCCGGAAGATTATATGGTAATCTGGTGAGCGTATTGACGATGATGAAAGGATTGCCTTTAACTTATAACCGGGATATGCAACTGGATAAAGAGCCGCTGTTCAATTCTTTTGAAGTAGTCTCTTCAGAATTAAAAGTTTTAACAGGATTGATTAAAACGTTGAAATTCAATAAGGAGAAAATTGAGGAGCAGCTTAAAGACGAATCTCTCTACGCTACGGATTTGGTCTATTATCTGGTAGATAAAAAAATACCCTTTAAAAATGCGCATACAATTATCGGAAAGCTGGTAAAGTATTCACTTGATAACGATATGCAAATCAAAGATATGCCGGAGGGATTACTCCAGAAGTTTTCCGCTAAGCTGGTTAAAAAAGAAATAGTGAAGCTCTTCAAACCGTTAGTTTCCGTGAAGTCGAAAAAGTCGATTAAGAGATAAGAGAAGGAAAAAACCTATGCACGAATTTAAATACCGCAGGAATAATTTATATTGCGAGAATGTCCGGGTAGAGGATTTAGCCAAAAGATTCGGCACCCCGCTTTATGTTTATAGTTATCAAACCCTGGTCGGCCACTTCTTAAAGTTAAAAACAGCTTTCCGGGAAATTAACCCGTTGATCTGTTATTCGGTTAAAGCCAACTCTAACCTGGCGCTCCTTAGGGTTTTAGTGAATGAGGGCGCGGGCCTGGATATTGTTTCGGGAGGAGAATTGTCCCGCGCCTTGAAAGCCGGCTGTTCTTTAAAAAAGATAGTCTATGCTTCAGTCGGTAAGACAGATTATGAAATAGAAGAGGCAATAAAATTAGGTATCCTGTTTTTTAATGTGGAGTCCTTCCCGGAATTAAAAAATATCCAGCATATTGCCCGCCGCCTTAAGAAGCGGGTGAACGTGGCTTTGCGCATTAACCCGGATGTTGAGCCAAAAACGCATAAATATATCACTACCGGCAAACTGACTAATAAATTCGGCATAGATTTTAAGACCGCTAAAAAAATAATCTTCCTCGCCCGGGGTTTCTCGCATGTAAGGATCGCGGGCTTACATATCCATATCGGTTCGCAGATAACTGCCCCTGAGCCTTTTGTGGCGGCGATAGGCAAAGCGGTCAAATTTATCTCCGGATTAAAAAAAGAAGGGATAGGCTTGGAGTATTTGAATATCGGGGGAGGCCTGGGGATTATTTATGATAAAGAGATGCCGCAAACCGCCGCCAAATTCGCAGACAGGGTTTTGCCTTTATTGAAAAAATCCGGGCTTAAAATCATCATGGAACCGGGCAGGTTTATCGCCGGGAACGCCGGGATATTAGTGGCTAAAGTTCTTTATGTCAAATACACGCCGAAGAAAAAATTTATTATCGTAGATGCCGGGATGAACGATTTGATCCGGCCGGCATTATATGCAGCATACCATCAGGTAGTAGCGTTAAGGCGTAAAAGCAGGACGGAAAAAGCCGATGTGGTCGGACCGATATGCGAATCCGGGGATTTTTTCGCTAAAGACCGGCTTTTGCCTAAAGTTGAAGAAGGGGATTATCTGGCAGCGCTGGGAGCCGGGGCATACGGTTTTAGTATGGCGAGTAATTATAATTCCCGCCGGAGGCCGCAGGAAGTTATGGTGGTTAAAAATCAAGTATTCGTAATCCGTAAAAGGGAAACCTATGGGGATTTAACGCGCAACGAAACAATTCCCCGTTTTCTTTTAAGATAGGAGTTATGCGTAAAATAAATTTCACTAAAATGGTCGCCTCCGGTAACGACTTTGTCGTTATCGCAGCTAAAAGGGTTAAGCCCCTGCCTGTCCGGCAGGCAGGAAAATCCGGAAGTTTGAATATCCTGGCCAGGAAAATCTGCGACCGGAAATACGGAGTAGGCGCGGATGGTTTACTGGTTTTGGAAAAAGCGCTCCCTGCCGATGTAAAAATGCGTATCTTTAACAGCGATGGCTCAGAGGCCGAGATGTGCGGCAATGGCAGCCGCTGCGCCAGCCTCTGGGCAGGCCTAAAGAAGTTAAATCTTAAGACCCGGGCCGGGTCTGTTGAGTCAATCGTTAAAAAAGACCGCGTCAAAATAAAACTTACTGATCCTCAGGGTTTAAGGTTGGATATTCCTCTTAGGGTGAATAACCGCGGCATTAAAGTCAATTTTATTAATACCGGAGTCCCGCACGCGGTAATATTTGTTTCCGGAATAGATAAAATTAACGTGCAGGGCATTGGCCGGGCCATCCGTTACCATCATAAATTTTCTCCGGCCGGGGTCAATGTGGATTTTATTGAGGTTTTAAGTAAAGATGCGCTAAGGATCCGTACTTATGAAAGAGGGGTGGAGGATGAAACGCTTGCCTGCGGCACAGGAAGTGTCGCTGCGGCGTTGATTTTTGCTTTGAAGGCGCCTGTTGCGCATAAAGTATATGTACATACCAAAAGCGGCGAAATTTTAAAAATTTATTTTAAGAAAGATAATTCCCGGTTTGTGGATGTCTGGCTGGAGGGTAAAGCGCAGGCAGTTTACAAAGGAGAATATTATGTTTAAAGGCTCGATTGTAGCTATTGTTACGCCATTTTCCGCTGAAGGCGCAAAATCAAGGGTTGATGAAAAAAAGCTAAGGGAGTTAATCGAATTTCAGATTAAAAATGGCACCGCGGGGATTGTGCCCTGCGGCACAACCGGAGAATCAGCGACTCTGTCTTTTGAAGAGCACGAGCAGGTCATTGAAGTGACTATTGATCAGGTTAGAAAAAGAGTGCCGGTAATCGCCGGGACAGGCTCAAATTCTACCGCAGAAGCCATACTGCTGACTAAGCATGCCGCTAGCGCCGGTTCAGACGCTTCGCTGCAGGTTTCTCCTTATTATAACCGTCCGACTCAAAAAGGGCTCTACGCACATTTTAAGGCCGTAGCGGAATCGGTAGGTATTCCGATCATCCTCTATAATATTGCCTCGCGCACCGGAGTAAATATTGAGCCGGAGACAATCGCCAGATTAGCCGCTGATTGTAAAAATATCGTCGGGGTAAAAGAGGCTTCGGGTAATTTAGAGCAGATGTCGCGCATAAAAGCGCTCTGCCCGCCGGATTTTGAGTTGATTTCCGGAGATGACGGCTTGACTCTTCCCGTATTAAGCCTCGGCGGGATAGGGATAATTTCCGTAGTGGCTAATATTGTTCCGCGGGATGTAGCGGATTTAGTCAGCGAGTTTGAAAAAGGGAACATTAAAAAAGCCCGGGAGCTGCATTATAAATTGTTACCCTTGGTTAAAGCTATGTTTATTGAGACTAACCCTATTCCCGTAAAAACCGCGCTGGGGCTATTGGGTATGTGCGAGCCGGCCTTGCGTTTACCGATGTGTGCGCTTTCTCCGGACAACCTGGAAAAACTTAAAAAAGCCCTGCGGGACTACAATCTTTTAAAATAAGCCTAAAGTGAAGAATAAAAGAGTTTTTTTATTTATTTTGATCGCTGTCTCCCTGGGCCTGAATATATATTTTCGGCTGAATACCCTATTTTTATGGTCTTTGGATAAGAAGGCAAAAAAAGAGGTTCATGCCGTTATTGCCGATAAACTATACCAAGAGATTAACCTGGTATATTCCGGGCTCGGCGAGGCAGATAAGGCGGAATTACTGGAGAGCGCGTTCAAGCTCTATTTAAAAGAAAATAAGGCTGAAGTCAAGAAAGCCATCCGGGAGAAAGGCCAGGGGTTAAAAGCCTATTACCGGGATAAGGACGGTTGGACATATATGCAGGAGGTTGACCCCTATCGTTGGTATAGGCGGGTAGGTAATTTTCTCAAGAACGGAAATTTTGGCACAATACGCAGGAATAACCAGGATTACGATACCCTTATGCTGGCTCCTTTTGGGGCAAGGGTTGAACCTTTAAAGCTGCATTTTTATATCGGAGCATATTTTTATAAATTCGCCCATTTTATAAATAATAAATTATCCCTTATGCCCGCGCTTAGTTTCCTTCCCGTATTGCTTTCGGTTTTCCTGGTAATAGCCGTATTTTCTGTTGCCCTTATGCTGGGCGTATCCTACGCGGGGAGTTTCGTCGCCAGTTTAGCCGTAGGCCTATCGCCCGTGGTATTGATGCGTTCAAGTTTCGGATGGTTCGATACGGATATCTATAATATATTCTTACCGTTATTTATCGCTTATCTGGCCGCGTATTCCTTTAAAGTAAAAGGCCTGAGGCATGTTCTTTTCTTATTTTTAGCAGGATTAGCAACCGGTATCTATTCGGCGATATGGTCTATCTGGTGGTTTATTTTTTATATAATAGCCGCCGGTTTATTCTTACATGAACTTTGTATAGTAAGCTATGACCCGCGCAGCAGCAAGAAGGCCAAGGTAAAAGATGCCTTTTTATCTTTAGCGTTGTTTATTCTCTCAACCTACCTATGGGTAGGGGTTATTTCGGGCCCGGAGGCAATAGCCGGGTCTTTTTCAGGGCCGTTTTCAATTTTGTCAACGCGGCAAAGTTTGGCCATGGCTAATTTTTGGCCCAATATGGCATTTTCCATACAGGAATTAAACAGCTCCGGAGCCGTTTATATCAAAGGCGGGTTGGGGGGAGGCCTTATTTTATGCGGCGGACTGCTGGGGGTTTTAGCGCTGATTATTAAAAAAAGGCTCCTGGTTCATTTTTCAGAAAAAAGTTTTTTGTTATCCGTTTTAACCGTATGGCTGCTGGTAACGCTTATCCTGACCTCTCTCTCCAAGAGGTTTATTATATTCCTGGCTGTGCCGATAGGCATTTTCTTCGGGGCATTCCTAGATACCTTGAGGGATTTTATGTCTAGGCAAAAATATAAAATTATTTTCTTGCGTAAAATTAACCAGCGGGCCTATGCCGCCCTGTTAAGCGGCATATTCCTGGTAGGCTGCCTGATACCCGTACGTGCCGCATCCAGGGAGGTATTCCTGCCCATTTTGAATAATACCTGGGAGCAGATGCTGGTAAAGATAAAGAAGACAACTCCGCCGGATGCGGTTATTAGCACTTACTGGGATCCCGGGGATTTTATTATGAGTATTGCCGGGCGCGCTACCCTGCATTGCCCGCAATATAATTTTACGCCGGTGGCCTACTGGACTGCGCGCTTCTTTATGTCGGATAATGAAAAAGAAGCGCTGGGGATATTGCGGATGTTGAACGCCGGCAATACGCGGGGATTTGAAGAGTTATTAAAACTTACCGGCGGGGAAAAATTAACGGCGTTTGGCTTAATCAATAAGATGCTGCTCTGCGATAAAGATGGCGGCCGCTCCTTATTAGGCGGGTATACAGACGATAAAAAGCTTATAGATAAGATCCTTGGCCTCGTCTATGAGCCTAAGCACCCTGCTTACTTGCTGGTGGACGGGGGGCTCTTGAACCTGGTTGAGGTTTTTTGTACTTTGGCAAATTGGGATTTCAAAAAATTGGATTTATGGCTGAATATGGAAACGGCGGATAAAGTCAAATTCGTAAATTATGCCGGCAAAAAGTTTGGTTACTCTAAGGCCCAGGCCGAGTCCCTTTATCAAAAAATGTGGTTGACCAGCAGGCAAAGGCCGTTGGACTGGGTTTCGAGTGAAAGATACCGGTTGTATAGCCACACTTCGGCGCAAAGGTCCGGCGCTAAAGACGGAAAAATAGTGCTTTTCAACAACGGCTTATTAGTGGATAAAGGCAGCTCCAGTTTTTTTTACAGGCAGGACCTGCCTCAAAAGTGGATAATCCCGGGGGAAATAATTTTTATTACCCAGGAGAGAATAAAAGAAAAGGCGCTTAAAGGAGACAGCGGATATTCTCTTTTATTCTTAGAGAGCAGAGATACCTATGAAGCAATTTTAATGGATAAGCGCTTAGCGCGCAGTATGCTGATTAAGTTATATTTTATGAAAGGCAAGGGGCTGCAGCATTTTCAGCTCGTCGAACAGGAAGAAAATAAAGAAACGGGCATGCGTATATACTTATATAAGATTAATTGGAACGCTAAGTAAGGAGAAGGCGGCAATGATAAAATTAGGGATTACTGGTGTTTGCGGAAAGATGGGCAGGCGTATTTTTGAATTGGCGTCGCGCGATCCGGATTTTGAGCTGACCCTGGCCCTGGAGAAAAAAGGGACTCCGGCCATAGGCAAGGATATCGGCAAGTTAAAAATATCTTCCAATGCCGACGGGTTATTTCTTATTGATACACTGGTGGATTTTAGCGTTCCTGAAGCAGCTGAAATAAACCTTGATTATGCGGCTAAGTATAAAAAAGCGCTTATCCTGGGGACGACGGGTTTAAGCGATACTCAAGTTAAAAAAGTTGAAGAGGTCTCCCGGGTCGTGCCCATAGTGTTCAGCCCGAATATGGCTATCGGCGTAAATGTTTTATTCGCGCTATTGCCGCAGATCGCCGGGAAACTAGGCCCGGATTATAGTATGGAAATCCTGGAGGCGCATCATAAAACAAAAAAAGACGCGCCTTCCGGGACAGCTAAAAAATTGGTAGAAATTTTGAGTGAGGTTGCCGGAAAACAAATACCCGCGCATTCTATCCGCCTGGGAGATATTGTAGGAGACCATACGGTCATATTTTGCGGAAATTCCGAACGCATTGAGATAAAACATCAGGCGCATTCACGCGATTTATTTGCTTTAGGGGCTTTAAAAGCGGCCAAGTGGGTTTTGGGCAAGCCCGCCGGGTTATATTCAATGCAGGATGTACTAAAGTAGAGGGAGAATATGTTTAAACTATCTAAAAAATTACAGGATTTACCTCCGTATTTGTTTTTGGAAATCGATAAGGCTAAAAGAAAGGCCCGCGCCGCCGGCCGGGACATTATTGATCTAGGCATAGGCGATCCTGACCAGCCGACGCCCAGGCATATAATTGAAGCTTTAGACCAGGCAGCGCTTGATCCGCTTAATCACCGTTATGCGTTAGACCAGGGTCTGCCGGCTTTGCGCCGGGCAATTGCGGTTTGGTATCAGGATAGGTTTGGCGTCGGGCTTAATCCTGATTCCGAAATTTTGCCGTTAATCGGTTCAAAAGAGGGCTTGGCGCATTTCCCCCTGGCTTTTCTAAACCCGGGGGATTATTCCCTGGTACCTGACCCCGGTTATCCTCCTTATAAAGGAGGGACTATTTTGGCCGGGGGAAAACCCTATTCTTTGCCGCTGCGGGAAGAAAATTCCTTTCTGCCTGAACTTAAGAAAATACCTTTGGGCGTGCGTAAAAAAGCAAAAATAATCTTTGTTAATTATCCCAATAATCCTACGTCGGCGACTGCCGAAAAGGCTTTTTATAAAGAATTGATTGCCTTTGCCCGCAAAAACAAAATTATTATCGTTTCGGACCTGGCTTATTCGGAAATAAGCTATGATGGATACCGGCCCTTAAGCATCCTGGAGCTAGAGGGGGCGCGGGAAGTCTCCCTGGAGTTCCATTCGTTATCTAAAACTTACAATATGACCGGTTGGCGCCTGGGCTGGGCCAGCGGAAATGCGAAATTAATTGCTGCCTTGGCTAAGGTAAAATCTAATATTGATTCCGGAATTTTCTCGGCGGTGCAATCCGCCGGGGTAGCCGCACTTAGCGGCCCGCAGGAATATGTCAAAAGTATGTGCAACCTTTATCGAAAGCGGCGTGATTGTTTAATGGAAGGCTTAGATTTATTAGGCTGGAAGGCGCACCGCCCTAAAGCAACTTTCTATGTCTGGATAAAAGTCCCTAAGGCGACAAACTCTATAAAATTTGCCGGGGTTCTATTAGAGAAAGCAAATATCGTAGTTACCCCCGGGGTGGGATTCGGCAGGTGCGGCGAGGGCTATATCCGTATGGCGCTTACCGTCAGCAAAGAACGTATAAGAGAAGCGCTGGAGAGGTTAAAAAAAATTTAGTCTTTTGTTCCCTGCGCTGCTGGCGGGTTAGGTAAGAGGGCATTTATGGAAATATGTTATTTAGGCGTAGGTGCAAACATGGGCAATAGGAGGTTGCAGATAAAACAAGCCGTAAAGAAGGTAAACCTTTTGCAAAACACCAAAGTGCTTAAAAGGTCTGCGCTTATCCAGACTGAACCTGTCGGAGGCCCGCCTGGCCAGCCGAAATTTTTGAACGCCGCCTTAAAGATACAGACAGGCCTTACTCCTTTAAAACTCCTTAGAGCATTAAAAACCATTGAAAAAGAATTAGGGCGTAAAAAAAGCGTGCGCAATGCTCCGCGGACAATAGACCTGGATATCTTGCTTTACGGAGAGAGGGTTATCCGGGAGAAAAAGCTGCTTGTTCCCCATCCGCGTATGTTTGTCCGTGATTTTGTAAGCGGGCCTTTGTTAAAAATCATATGAAGACAGTAAAGTCACCGGCAGTTTTATATAAAAGTCTAAAAAAGTTCAGGTCAGCAGGTAAGGCAATCGGGTTTGTCCCGACGATGGGCGCTTTGCACGCGGGCCATTTAAGCCTTATCCGCCAGGCGCGTAAAGAGAATGCCATTGTCGTAGTGAGTATTTTTGTCAATCCAACGCAATTCGGGCCTAAGGAAGACCTCAAAAAATACCCGCGAGCGCTGAATAAAGATCTGGCGTTTTGCCGTAAAGAAAGAGTAGATTTTGTTTTCCTTCCCCGTACAAAGGAGATGTATAGGGAAGGATTTTCTACCTATGTCAATGTTGAAAGGCTAAGCGAAGCCCTTTGCGGAAAATCGCGGCCCGGGCATTTCCGGGGCGTTGCGACCATAGTGGCCAAGCTTCTTAATATCATCCAGCCGGATAGCATTTATCTTGGCCAAAAAGATGCGCAGCAGGCAATTATCGTCAGGAGGATGGTCAAAGATTTGAATATTCCGGTTAGGGTAAAAATAATGCCGACGGTGCGCCAGAAGGACGGATTGGCCTTAAGTTCAAGGAATAGCTATTTGAATAGCAAAGAGAGGAAGGAGGCATCAGTATTATCCGCCGCGTTAAATCTAGCTAAGTTGTTGATCCGATCCGGGGCCAGAGATGCCTCCAGGATTATCAGCAGAATGAGGCGGTTGATTAACCAGAAAAAAAACGCCGGGATTGATTATATTGCCATTGTTGATGCGGAAAGCCTTAAACCGGTCAGGAAAATTTCCGGCGAATACTTAATTGCTTTAGCCGTAAGGATTGGGCCTACGCGTTTAATTGACAACTTTCAGGGACGGTTCTCAACTCAATCTGAAAGCGTCCCCAGATAGGGGACGCTTTTGCTTTGGCTTGAGAACCGTCCCTAGGTAAGGAGCTATGAAAAAATTAAAAATTGGGATCGTTGGTTGCGGCGCAATCGGCAGTTCTCTAGCCGGAGTAATTGTCAAAGAATTCAAGCGGGAGGCAAAGCTCTGTGCGCTCTTCGATATAGATAATAATAAAGCCAGGAGATTATCCAAAAAATTATCCGGCCGGCCTGGCCTGGCGACGGATAACCGGAAGCAGTTACTCGGAAAATCAGGATTGATAATTGAGGCTTCATCAGCAAAAGTTTCCTGGGATATTGCTAAAGAAGTTTTATCCGCGGGTAAGGATGCGATGATTATGAGCGTCGGCGGGCTAGCTGGCCGTTTTATTCAACTAACGGCATTGGCTAAAAGTAAGCGCGCAAAAGTTTATATCCCCAGTGGAGCCCTTTGCGGTATTGACGGATTAAAAGCGGCAAATACGGAAAGGATAAACAGGGTCATCCTTACTACGATTAAGAATCCGATTTCTTTTAAAGGGGTCAAGTACATAGAAGATAAAGGGATAAATTTAAATAAAATAAAGAAAGATACCGTATTGTTTTCGGGGAAAGCGGCCGCGGCAGTCAAATATTTTCCGCAAAATATAAATGTTGCCGCAGTATTGAGCCTGGCCGGGATAGGCCTAAATAAGACCAGGGTCAGGATTATTGCTTCTCCTAAAGTTACCAGGAATATACACGAGGTAAGGGTTGAGTCTATTGCCGGTAATATCACGACGCGTACCGAAAACGTCTTGCATCCGGCTAATCCTAAAACAAGCTATTTAGCAGTCCTTTCTGCAATCGCCGTATTAAAGCAGATCCTGCATCCGATAGAGATTGGCACGTGATGAAGATAACAAATAACGAACGATAAGAAGGGGGGTGAATAAGAATATGGCAGAGAAATTAGTGAAACTCGGGATAAAGAGAGCGAAGGGTTTCCTCTATTACATTGACAAACAAGGTGACGTCTCCTGTGCTAAGATGGCCAGGGGCGCGAAAAAGGGAGGCAGCCCGAAGAAGGTAGCCAAGTGCGGTATCAAGAGAAAAGAAGGCTACCTTTATTTCTTGGACAAAAAAGGCGATGTTTCCTGCGCCAAGATGAAAAGAGGCGGTAAAAAGAAAAAAAGATAAGAACTGGCAAAAAAGAAGCCCCTGTAAATTAAGTTTTAGCTAAATATTTACAGGGGCTTCTCCAAACATACATGATGACGAAAGAATTAACCTTTAGATTGCTGGGGGTAGCAATTATTGTCCTGGCCGTAACCCTGATTTTATCTACTTTCGGGCAAGTGCATTTTTTTTCGGAGTATGACGAGGGATGCTACTTAAAATATGCAACTTGCCTGGGCGAAAAAGGCCTGAGCGGACTAACCGGCATTTTTCAGGAATTTATAGCTGACCAGCCGAATTGGTTCCATCCTCATCCTTTGAGGATCGGTTTTATAATCTTATCCGCAGCCTGGTTAAAAATACTGGGTTATTCTTTGTTGAATTTAGCTTATTTATCGCTGTTTTGCTTTGTGCTTTTTTTATTTTTTTCCTATTATTTTTCCCGGAAATACCTGGGAGAGCAATTTGCCCTGCTCTTGGTTATTCTTCTGGCCTTTTCGCCGCTACAGCTGGCTATGGCCAGGCGTGCGCTTATGGAAAGTGCTATAAACTTATTTTCCATCTTAGCGGTATGGTTATTCTGGGATTTTTTAAAAAACAGGAACAGGCTAAAAGGCCTTCTTTTTATTGCCGTATATACGTGTATTATTCTCATTAAAGAAACTTCGCTATTCTTGATTTTCGTTTTTTTATCCTATTTTTTAGCGGACAGGTTTATCTATAGAAATAAAATACCCTTAAAAGAGATTGCGTTTCTTTTGTCTCTCCCGCTTGCCCTGGGGGGCCTGGTTTACCTGGTAAGCGGCGCTTTACCGTATATGCCGGATATTATCAGAATCGTATTAATCCCCCTACCGGCTGATTCTTATGCGGCCTTGTTCTGCTCCGGGCCGTGGTACCGCTACTTGATAGATTTTATGCTGCTTTCCCCGTGGGTTGTTATTTTAACTATCGGTTTTATCTTTAACTTTTTTTTTCATAGACAGGAAGATGCATTATCCCGCTATTTCATTTTTGTTTTTGTGCTTACTTTTATCATCTTCACTATTTTTCTAAAAAACGTGCGTTATATGATTATTTTAGATACGCCGATGCGCCTGTTCTCCCTGCTTATGCTCAATAAGATAGCAGAGCGGGCTTATCCGCAGGGGGCCATGAAATTAACTTTTGCCCTGGTAATCCTGTTAGCGTTTTTTGATTGTCTTAATTTTTATCATCTGTTTGTCGGAGAGGGTATTTATGATCCCACGAGTTTTTTCCTTCTCCGGGCTAAGCAGATCATTCCTTTTAACTAATAACATTAAGCGGACAAAAGAGATTAAGCATGCAAAGTGAAGCCATCGTCATTCGCGGCGCTAAGGAGCACAATTTAAAAAATATAAGCCTTACGCTTCCGCGCAATAGCCTGATTGTGGTCACCGGTTTATCCGGTTCGGGTAAATCCAGCCTGGCTTTTGATACTATTTACGCCGAAGGCCAGCGCCGGTTTGTAGAGAGCCTCTCCAGTTATGCCCGGCAATTTTTAGAGCAGCTGCAGAAGCCCGATCTGGAATATATATCCGGCCTCTCGCCTACTATCGCTATTGAGCAGAGGTCAGCCGGAGGTAATCCCCGCTCAACAGTAGCAACCCAGACCGAGATTTACGATTATTTAAGGATTCTTTTTGCCCGTATCGGTAAAATCTATTGTTATCGCTGCGGCCAGCCGATAGAGCGGCAGAGTGCGCAGGAGATCATGGAAAAAATAATCTCTCTGCCTCCAGGCACGGAGATCCAGCTCCTGGCGCCCCTGGTGCGCGGGAGGAAGGGCGAACATAAGGACATATTTTCCGGGATCCAGAAATCCGGTTTTGTGCGCTGCCGGGTTGACGCTAAAATCTATGAACTGCCCGCGAAAATTAAGTTAGCCAAATATAAGGCCCACAATATAGAAGTAGTGGTAGACCGGTTGACCTTAAAAGAGGGTATAAAAAACAGGCTTACGGATTCGCTGGAGACAGCGCTAAAGGCGGGTAAGGGTGTGGTGATTATCCGCGCTAAAGAGCAGGATTTAGTTTTTAATGAGCAATACGCCTGCGCTAAGTGCGGGGTAAATTACGCCGAAGTTGAACCGCGCATCTTTTCATTTAATTCTCCTTATGGGGCATGTATTGAGTGTAACGGCCTGGGAACCAAAATTAAATTTGACCCGGATCTGGTTATCCCCGATAAAAATAAATCTATAAACGCAGGGGCAATTGCGGCCTGGAAAAGAGGAGGCCGGGGTTATATCCTTTATTACCGCTGGCTGATCCGCGAATTAGCTGTGCAGCTGCATTTTGATTTAGATACGCCTTTTAATAAATTGCCCAAAGATATTCAACAGGCGGTACTCTATGGCTCAGAGGAATTCGTGGGCAATAAGCCGTTTGAGGGGGTCATCCCGCATTTAGAAAGGCTGTTTCGCCAAACCGAGAGCGATTACCTGAAAGAGGAAATCTCCAGGTTCATGTCTTCCTCTGCCTGTCCTGCGTGTAAAGGTGCCCGGCTTAAAAAAGAGAGTTTAGCAGTCAGAATTCATCAGAAGAATATTTGGGCAATAACCCGGATGTCTATTCAAGAGGCGCACGCGTTCTTGACTAACCTTGAATTGAACGCGCAAGAAAGGTTGATTGCGTATCAGGCCTTAAAGGAGATAACCCAGAAGCTAAAGTTCTGTATTGATGTGGGCCTGGATTACCTTACTTTAGACAGAAAGAGCGCGACTCTTTCCGGCGGCGAGGCGCAGAGGATTCGCCTGGCCACGCAGGTTGGTTCGGGCCTGGTCGGCGTATTATATGTATTAGATGAGCCGAGTATTGGCTTGCATCAGCGGGATAATGCCAAATTGCTTAAAACCCTTAAAGCATTAAGGGATTTAGGGAATACCCTGTTGGTGGTTGAGCATGACGAGGCGACCATACTAAGCGCCGATTACATCGTAGATTTAGGCCCCGGTGCAGGCAGGCACGGAGGAGAAGTGGTTTTTGCGGGGGCCAAGGAAGAACTTTTAAAAGACCGGCATTCCCTGACGGCTAAATACCTGAGAAGGGAATTAAAAATAGAACTACCTGTGGCCAGGAGGAGCTGGCAGGATAAAAAATTCCTGGAGATAAAAGGCGCCACTGAGCACAATCTTAAAAATATTGACGTTAAGTTTCCTTTAGGCACCTTTATTGGAGTTACCGGCGTATCCGGTTCGGGAAAGTCCACGCTTATTGACGAAATATTATACCGGGCCCTGGCGCAAAAGATTTACAAGTCCAAAGAAAAGCCGGGCCTGTTCAAAAAGCTTAGCGGGGCAGAATTTATTGATAAGGTGATTGAAGTTGACCAGTCGCCGATCGGCCGGACCCCGCGCTCTAATCCGGCTACCTATACGGGGGTCTTTGGCCATATCCGTGATATATTCAGCCGGCTTCCTGAGTCGCGCGTGCGCGGTTATTCTCCGGGGAGGTTTTCTTTTAATGTTAAGGGCGGCCGCTGCGAGGCCTGCCTGGGTGACGGGATAAAGAAGATTGAAATGCATTTCCTGCCGGATGTCTATGTAAAATGCGCTATCTGTAAGGGTTTAAGGTTTAATGAAGCAACCCTGGATATAAAGTATAAGGGCAAGTCTATCGCCCAGGCCCTGGAGATGACCGTGGAAGAGGCACTGGAGCTGTTTAGTAATATCCCAAAAATAAATAATACGCTTTCCTATCTTTATGATGTGGGCCTGGGGTATATACAGCTGGGGCAGTCCGCGACCACGCTCTCCGGCGGCGAGGCGCAGAGGATTAAGCTCTCCAGCGAATTAAGCAAGCGCGCGACGGGAAAGACGCTTTATATACTTGATGAACCGACCACGGGCCTGCATTTTGCCGATGTCGCCAGGTTAATCAATGTATTGCAAAGGTTAGTGGATAAAGGCAATACCGTGGTCATCATCGAGCATAACTTAGAAGTGATTAAAAGCGTAGACTATATCATTGATTTAGGCCCGGAAGGCGGGGATAAAGGAGGAGAGCTGGTCGCCTCCGGGAGCCCGGAAGAACTTATCCCTAATCAAAAATCCTACACAGCCCGGTTTCTAAAAAAGGCATTACTATGTTGAAGATGCCCGGAAGAAAGATATTTCTAGCTATTTTATTGGTATTATTTTCTTCAGCGCAATTGCCCGCCCAGGAAATAGCAGCTAGCCTTAAAGAGGAAGAGACGCTTTTTATGGCTAAAAAGGCCTTTGAGGATGGCTTTTATGAAGTAAGCCTCGGGCTCCTGGAGCGCTTTTTGAATACTTATCCGGATTCTCTCCGTGGGCCGGAAGCGGATCTCTTGGCCGGAGAGTGTTATTTCCAGCAAAATAAGTTTACGCAAGCTTTAAATAAATTTGAAGCACTCTTAAAAAACCCTAAAGCTAAAGGCATCAGTGACGCTGTCTATTATTGGATGGCCGAAGTCCATCTTAAAGGAGATGATTTTGCCCAGGCCGCTGTTTATTATAAAAAAATAATCCAGGAATTTCCCAATTCTTCTTATGTGCCGATCGCCTATTATTCTATCGGCTGGTGTTTATTCCAGGAGCATAAATTTCAGGAGGCCCTGGGTTATTTTCAAACTCTGGCGGAAAAATTCCCCCGGGAACCGCAGGGTAAAGACGCCGCGTTTAAAATGGCAGAATGTTTATACAACTTAAAAGATTACTCCAGCCTTAAGAGCAAGATCGGCCCCTTGCTCGAGCTCTTTCCCAAAGATAGCCTGCGCAGCTCTTACCTTTATTTTTATTTAGGGGAAGCAAATTATTATTTAGATAATTTTAGTGAATCGCTAGAAGCTTATACCAGGTCTTTAGCCGCTAATCCCGATGAAAAAATGCAGGAACTGATTAAATTGGACCTGGCCTGGGCCTACCTTAAATTAAAGCGCTATAAGGAAGCGGAAGATATTTTCTGGTCGATAAAACAGAAGTTTCTGGAGAAAAGGAGCCGGGATATTCTATGCTTAGGCAGGGCCATTCTCTTGATGGAGACTAACCGGGTAAATGAAGCTAAAAAAATATATGAACAGCTCTTATCCGAGGCCGGTGATCCTTTAATTCTAGCCCAGGCCTATATAGGCAAAGCCGATGCTTTTTATAATCTGGCGGATTATAAGGAAGCATCCCGGGCCTACCAGGAAGCGCTATCTGAGGTAGATCTCCAGGGCCTTTCCAGCCAGATCGCCGATAAATTATACTATAATTTAGGCTGGTCTATATTGAAGCAGGGAGATGCGCAAGCAGCGGTAAAAGAATTTCGCAAGGTAGCCGCTACAAGCAATGATCTGCAGCTGAAAGTAAGCGCCCTCTGTCAGATCGGCGATATTTACCAGGAGTCCGGAGATTATCTAAAAGCGCAAAAGTCATATCAGGAAGTATTGCAGATTTACCCGGCTAGCCCGTATAGCGATTATGCCTGTTACCAGTTGGGCGTGGCAGGTTTTAAAGATGCCCATTATAAGGAGGCAATTTTGAGCCTGGAAAAGTTCCAGGACGGATTTAGAGAAAGCGGATTAAGGCCTAAGGCACTCTACCTTTTAGGGAATTGTTTCTATAATCTGGGTGATTATACGGCTGCCAGGAGGTCTTTTAAAGAAGTTATCCGGGCGGCTGAACAGGATACGGAACTGATCCAAAAAGCCGAATACGGCATAGCGGATTGTTTTTACCAGTCAGGAGAAGAAAAGGAGGCCTTAAAGAGGTTTAAGGCCTTACGTTCTAAATATCCGGATGCTATCTTTACCCCCGAGATTATCTGGTGGCTGGGCAGCTATTATTACCAGCATAGTGAACCGGTCTTGGCAGCCAGGTATTTTTTATCGCTGGTGCAAGATTTTCCTAATAGCGACCTATTGGCTGATGCCTATTATGCCTTAGGCTTGATTTTTATTGATGGCGGCCAGCCCCGGGAAGCTCTGCGCGATCTTAAGAAAGCCTGGGATTTAAACAAGCCGGATATTAAATTCAAGGCAGCTGTCGCCATGGCCGGAGTATTTTTTAAAACAGGTAATTACGCTAGCGCCCTGGATTATTACCATAAGGGCCTGGAAGTAGCTGCTGGCCAGGAGTTAGCCGGAATCCGCCTTAAAATAGCTGAGGTCCTGGAGGCTCAAGGCAGGCTAGAGGAAGCGGTAAAAGAATATTCGGAAACAGTTAGATTATCCGGTCAGGAGAACAATCCAATTGCGGCAAATGCCCTGCTCCGTTTAGGCCAGATTTATGAGGATAGAGGGGATACTCACGCAGCGCTGGATAGCTATGATAAGATAGTCAAGATGAATATCCAGGAATCCAAATATGCCGAGGAGCGGCTCAACCGGATCAGGAAAAGCAGGGAATAAAAACAGTTGACAGGAGGCGTATTTCTTATAAAATGAAATCCTGGAGGAGAAAATGATTACAGAGATTGGGATAGTTGCCGGAGACATATGGCATTTTTTGGACCAGCGCGGGGAGGTTACTTTAACTGAGTTGGCCAAAGGGATAGATAAATCCCGGGATAATGTCCTTATGAGCCTGGGCTGGCTGGCCAGAGAAGGCCACGTACTCCTGCAACGGGTAGGCAACGACTACCGGGTATCTTTAAGAAAAGATGCTTAAATGTTCTACTGCCAGAAAAGGGGTTGTGTTGCTGATCGTCTTAGCAACTATACTCGTCGTTACTATCCTGGCAGGAGTTATATTAGGTCTTGTTTCTAATCAATTCCGCTTAACTACCCATCAAGTGAGCCGAATCAAAGCATATTATGCTGCCCGGGGAATGATGAATTATGCCCTGGATATGCTCAGGCAGGGGACTTGGAGCTCTGACGATTCCGGTGACGGTACCCGCAGGTATGCCTGTTATGGAAATTGTACGGGTTTAGGCGGGACTCCCCCTTATACTTATACGATACCTACGGACAGCGATATTCCTTATAATATCCTGGTTACTATTTTTCCCCGTGACGCAGCGGATAATCTTTTATTAATGGGTAATGTCACCCAGGTAAATATAAAAACTGATTATACTTATACCCCTTGAGTTCACCCGCAAGCTATTTTATCTTTTTTCCCGGTAAGTCTATTATAGTCTAAGTAAATTTGTTATACTCCCTCGCGGCATATTGGGAGCCTTCCCGACGTTCTTTTGCCTCTTTCCGGTAAGTTTAGGTAAGTCTATGTAAAAAAACACTTGACAAGATAAAGCTTTTATGTTTTAATTTAATCCATTATTGTTTATAGTAGTTTAAGGAAGAACTATGACCAGACTTATAGATATTGACGAATTAGCGGATTACCTGAAGCTTAAAAAGCAAACCATTTATAATTGGTTGAGCCAGGGTAAAATTTCCGGAATAAAAGTGGGAGGCGTCTGGAGATTCGACCGTAAAGATGTGGATAACTGGCTGCAAAGCAGTAAGCGCCTGCCTAAGACAGGGGAAAACCAATGAGTGATTTAGGGATATATTTTGGGCCAAAGATTATTGATGTCTCTGAAACCAGGGGGAATAAGCTGGTGAGCAGCATTCAGATACCTTTTTCCGAGATCGGCGGTAATGAGTTAGAGGAAAAGGTGCCTGCGGAAGTAAAGTTGGCCGCTGCTTTTAATGAAGCCTTTAGAAGGAATAAAATTGAGGCTAAGCAGGCCATGATTTGTCTTTCGGGAAAGGATTTGATTATCCGGACCTTCGAGATCCCGATATTACCCAGGGAAGAATTAAGGAACGCCATAAATTTTGAAGTAAAAAAATATATACCCTTTAAGATCGAAGACCTGATCACGGATTATCAGGTAGAATTAGACCGGGCAAGCCGGACCAATATCGTCCTTTTTATGGGAGTGAAAAAGGATACCTTTGACAGGTATATCTCCATTCTTAAGCCGCTGAATATAAAGATAAGCTCTATAGAATATTCCGGCTTTAGTATCTTAAGGATTTTAAGGTTGGTCAAGCTGAATGAAAACGGCATAACCGGGATCCTCTGTTTTGACTCCCAGGGGTTAGAAGAGATTAATTTTTTGGTTTTAGAAAACGGCTTTCCTTTATTTAACCGCGATATAAATTTAGGTAGCGCCCCGGTGGGTGATTTTGACGACCTGGAACCAAGCGTACCGGTATTTTCTATGGAAAAATTAAAATCAGAGATCCGCGTGTCATTGGATTATTACCACCGTAAGTTTCCCTCTAAATCCTTAAAAAATATATTTATCATGTCCAATGTGGAGCTGCGCCAGGAAATTGAAGTATTCCTGAATGAATTGGGCCTCGCCAGTAAATTTATTGATGTTATCAAGACCGTCGGCAGCCCCATGGCTTTTTCTTCAAGTTTTACGAAGAGCTACGGCACGGCCATCTCCAGAAGGGTGGGCATCAAGGTAAGGCTCAATCTAGTGGAAAGTAAATTCAGAGAAGCCAAGGTAGATGGTACAAGGATACGCCTGGAGTTAGTAAATTTCTTTAATAAAATAAAATTAGACCTGCGCCTTATTATCGCGGGCGTATTAATCTGTGCCGCGGTTTTAATTTATGGGATCAGCAGGGAGGTTTCCCTGAAGAAAGATCTGGGCCAGCTAACCAGCAAATGGGCCCAGCTTACCAGGCTTAGCCCGGGCACAAGCTATGAAACGCTTCGGGCGACCAGCGTAAAAGATAGAAAGACCATAGTTAACCTGGATAACCTGATTAATAAACAGCTGTATGTTACGGAGGTATTGAATGTTATTCCGGCCGCCCTTCCGCCGGGAGTATGGCTGACCCGGATTTCTTTGAAAAAAGAAGAAGCTGCCGGCGCGGATCTTGTCCTAGAAGGCATGTCTTATCTGAATAGCGGCAATAATGAATTCCAGGCCATAAATAAGTTTTTTAGTAATTTAAATAAGAACCCTGCGTTTACCAGATATTTTAAGGATATAAGAGTCTCTGTAGATCACGGTTTATTTGCGGGCAACCGGGTAACTACTTTTGTGATTTCCAGTAAGGTTAACCAAGGGAAATAATATGAACCCAGTAGAATTGCTTGATAAATATAGGAATAAGGCTGTAAATATCGGAGTGATTATCGTCTTCTTGATCGTTGCCGGAAATATCCACAAGGGCAGCCAGGCCCGGATTGCCTCCCTGAAGGCGAAGATAAGCGAAGAAGGTAAAAAGAGCGGTGAATTGCTAAAGATAAATCAGCTGGAAGGACGCATCAAGGAGTATAAGAAATTGCTCACCAAGAAAGAAGCGAGCCTGGTTATGGGCAATATCAGCGATATCGCCAAGGGCGCGGGAGTAGAGGTTTTATCCCTTAAGCCGCCCCGCAAAGAATTACCGGGAGCGGATTATACTAAAGATGTTTTTGAGGTTAGTGTTAACGCGCCTGGCTATGATGCCCTGGGCAGGTTCATCAGCGGCGTAGAATCTTCCAGTAATGTTTATACGGTAGATAATATTGTTATAAGCTCCCAAGCCGCACCGGATGAGAAAGGGTTAACGGCTGACTTAAAGATAAGCTCGGTGAGCGCCATAAACTAATGCTAAGAATGGAAAAGTTTCCTGGTTTAATTATTTTTTGGACAGGCTTGTTGATCATGGGAGCGTGTTATAGCGAGCCTTTAAGCGCCGCGCAAACAGATTCCCAGGCGCCGGAAAAAAATAGCCCCGGCCAGCAGGGGGTGATTAACCGCCCTAAAGTAACCTATAAGGCCCAAGGTACAAGGGATCCTTTTTGGCCGTTAGTTACGGAGAAAAAAATCACCTCTACGGCTGTCCCGGAGCGCGAGAAGGTGCTCCCTAATTTTACGGTGCAAGGTTTAGTTTGGGGAGGAGTTTTCCCGCAGGCAATTATAAATAATCAGGTAGTAAAAAAAGGCGATATGTTGGGGGAGGCTAAGATTATAGAAATAGGCAAAGAGGGCGTAACTGTGCTTTTTGCCGGCCAGGAATATATATTGTCCCCCGTGGTTGTCAGCGGTCAGCAACCAGCAGCAAAATAAAAGGAGGAAGTTATGAAGATTAATCTTAGGTTCTTTGTTTTTATCTTTGCTTTGTTTAACTTTACCTTGATCCCTAAATTGAACGCGTTAGAAGGGCCGCCCTTAGCGGCGTATAAAAACATATTTATATCCATGGACCTGCAGGACGCGTCCTTAAAGGACATATTGAAGCTGCTCTCTATCCAGTCCGGCCTGAATTTCATCGCTTCGGAAGCGGTTCAGGACAGAAAAATGACTCTCTATATGGATAAGGTGCCTTTGCAGGAAGCGATGGATAAGATATTCAAAGCCAACAACCTTTCCTATGATTTAGACCAGGAGGCCAGCGTTTTTATTGTGAATGACTGGGGCAAGCCGACAACGCAGACAGTGACCAGAGTTTTCTACCTGAAATACGCCACTGTTTCTTCTTCCCAGTTGAAGGAAGAGATGAAAGATTATTTAAGCAGTGAGTCTAGCTCATCAAGCAGTTCATCTTCATCAAGCAGCTCAGGGGATAGCACGGAAGGCGGTAAATGGAAGGCTGCCTCGGAAGCGGGCCTTACGGAGGTGGTAAAGAAGCTTTTGAGCAAGGATGGTTCGCTTATTGAAGATTTTCGCACTAATAGCATTACGGTTACGGATATACCCATCCGGATGGAGGTTATTGCCCGGGTCATTGCTTCCCTGGATGTCCCTGTACCGGAGGTTATGCTGGAAGTAGAGATGCTGGATGTGAATAAAAGCATAGTGGATACCATAGGTTTTAAATTCGGGCAGACTCCTTTTAGCATGGCCTGGACAGGCGCAAGCATCAGCAGCGCATTCCCTTTTACCCCGAGCATGTATTCTGGTAAGGATGTTACTAAGACTATCACCGGCGGAACAATAGATATCAGTAATGGCAATAACGGCACAAGTATTTACAATATACAACTGGATTTTTTAAGGACACAGACCGATACCAAATTTCTGGCCCGGCCCAGGATCCTTACTTTAAATAACGAAACTGCCGAGATTAAAATTACTACTGATGAAGCTATCGGCGTAAGCAGTGTCCAGCAGGGGACAGGCACATCTTCTTCAACCACGGTAACCGCGGAGAGGTATCAGACCGGGGTTTCCTTACGGGTAACTCCCCAGATTGACCTGGAATCCCAGGAGATAACTATGTTTATCTATCCTCAGGTGACGGAGGCCTCTTCCACCAAGTCATCATTTGCCGCCGGCAGCGATACGACCAAGACTTATACTTTTGTCAACCCTGAAACGCGCAGCACTAAGAATGTTGTGCGCGTGCGTGACGGAGAGACAATTGTCCTCGGAGGCTTGATCCGTAACCAGCAGTCAACAGTTATAACCAAGCTTCCTTTTTTAGGGGATATCCCCATATTAGGCGCCTTATTCAGGCACAAGAACGTCAGCCCTAATATTGAGCGTGAGCTGCTGGTTTTTATCACCCCGCATATTATAAGACATACAAGATCCAATTCAGTCCCGATTAAAAAAGCAGCCCTGCCATTAAGGGAACAAACCCGGGCCATTGCGCTTACGCGGCAGCAGAGTATCAGCGCCTACTTGAATAATTTTGAGATAAAGCGCTAAATTATTTTTTTATCTATGTTGGATAAAGACAAATACCTGAAATTAGGCGAATTGCTGGTTAAGGAAGGCTTGATTACCGAAGCCCAGTTAGAGCAGGCCGTTGCCGCTCAGCGCCAGGAAGGCGGGCGGTTGGGGGAAACTCTGATCAAGCTGGGCATGGTCAAAGAAGACCAGATGGTGGCAGTTTTAGGCAAACAGCTGAATGTCCCGTATTTTTCTTTTGTTACGGGAATGCTTAAGCCGGCAATGGACCAGGGCCTTGAGCGGCTTATCCCGCACGACTTTGCCCTGAAGAATTCCGTCCTTCCTTTATCGCGTACTTTACGCTCTCTAACCGTAGCTATGTCGGACCCGCTGGATTTAATACTCATTGATAATTTAGGGAGATTGACTAATTGTAAGGTTAACCCGGTTATAGCTACCAAATCCGATATCCTTAAGGCGATTGAGGGTTTTTACGGTAAATCCGCGATGTTTAAGCAGGCGGTAGAAGCCAGCTATGATGTCTCTCCTGCTGAATTGACTTCTGAGGCCGCAGTAGCAGAGGGTAATGCTGATCAGGAGTTGAGTTTAGATAAATTAGTTGCCCGGGCAGAAGAAGCTCCGGTAGTAAAATTAGTGGACTTGATTATCCGGCAGGCAATTGACGAGCGCGCTTCAGATATCCATATTGAGCCGTTTAAGGATAAGATATCTTTAAGATACCGCATTGACGGTAAATTATACGAAATACCTCCTCCAGCCAAGCACTTGCACCTGCCGATTGTCTCGCGCATCAAGATTTTATCCAAACTGGATATTGCCGAGAAACGCCTGCCTCAGGACGGCGCGTTTTTAGTGAAAATCGGAGACAAGCCCATAGATATCCGTGTTTCCAGTATACCTACAATATACGGCGAGAAAGTAGCCATGCGCTTACTTGACCGCAGCCAGGTCGTCCTGGATTTAAATCAATTAGGTTTTGACCCTAAACAGCTGGAACTTATCCGTAAAAGCATTGTTACTCCTTACGGGTTGATATTCCTGACCGGGCCAACCGGCAGCGGTAAGACCACTACCTTGTATGCCATATTAAATGAAATAAAGGGCCCCAGCAAAAATATTGTTACTATTGAAGACCCCGTAGAGTATAAGTTAGAAGGAATTAACCAGGTCCAGATTAAGCCTGAAATAGGGCTGACCTTTGCTGCGGCCTTGCGCAGTTTCTTGAGGCAGGACCCGGATATAATGCTTGTCGGAGAGGTGCGTGACTTAGAGACTTCCCAGATATGCATACGTTCTGCCCTCACCGGCCACCTGGTTTTAAGCACCTTACACACTAATGACGCGCCTACGGCGGTAAGCCGGCTCATGGATATCGGCGTTGAGCCCTATATGATCTCATCTTCTTTAATATCAGTAATCGCCCAACGCCTGGTAAGGAAATTATGCCCGGATTGCAAAGAGGCCTACGAGCCCAATACAGCAGAGCTCAAGAATATAAAATTAAAAGCGGAATTGATTTACCGGGCTAAGGGCTGCGCAGCCTGTAATAATACCGGTTATAAAGGGAGGATGTGTATCTCTGAAATTATGATTACCAATGAAGAGATAAAAAGCTTAATCAGCCAGAAAGCACCGCTCAATAAGATCCGGGATGCGGCCAGGGCTAACGGTATGCAGACTTTGTATGAATCTGCGTTAAAGAAAGTTGAAGAGGGCTCGACGTCCCTGGAAGATGCGCTTTTAATTACTTTAGGGTCGGAATAATGCCTAAATATTTTTACGTTGCCAGGAATAAAGCCGGGACAAAAGTTAACGGAGTTGAAGAAGGCCTAAGCCAGGATGAAATAGTCAGCCGGCTGCAGGCAAAAGACCTCCTGGTGGTGAATGTTACCGGTGAAGACAGCAAAGGCGCCCCGGCCCCTCTGGATGCGCAGGAAGTATTTAAGAGTAAATTTAAACCTAAATATAACCGGATTACTGCGCAGGATTTGACGCTTTTTTGCCGTCAGTTAGCCACGCTTCTTGGCGCAGGCGTGACTATTCTCAGGAGCCTGGATATAATCTCTAACCAGGTTTCCAGCAGGCGCCTGCAAGGGGTGATTAAAGACCTGGAAAAGAACATGGAAGCAGGGTTAAGCTTTCATGATGCTATGTCCAAGCATTCTAATATCTTTTCGGAATTCTGGATCCATCTGGTAGAGAGCGGTGAGGCAAGCGGTAACCTGGCGGTTGTCCTCTCGCGCCTGGCAGCTTACCTGGAAAGATACGGGGCTTTTAAAAAGAAGATTATATCGGCCTTGATTTATCCGGCGATACTTTTAGTGGCGGGTATAGCCGCGCTTTTATTTATGACGATTAAAATAGTCCCTACTTTTGCCAATATCTTCAGCGGTTTTAATATCAAGCTGCCTTTCCTCACCGTCCTCCTGGTAGAGATAAGCAAGTTTATCCGGGGGTATTTCTTGGTTATTATCGCCGTCTTGGTTATAGGGTCTTGGCTTATACGCAGGTATATTGCAACCCGGGAAGGCAGGAAGAGATTTGAGAGGTTCCTTTTGCAGCTGCCCGGTTTCGGGGAATTTTTCCGTACTTTAGTTATTGAGCGTTTTACCTCTGAAATGTCTACTCTGGTCGAGAGCGGCGTGCCCATACTTTACTCTTTGGAGATTTCTGAGCGCAGCGTAGATAACCTTGTCTTGGGGGATATTATACGCAATATTAAAGATGATGTGCGCGTAGGCAAGCCCCTGGGGCAGGCTCTGGAGAAAAGCCATTTTTTTGACCCGATGGCTGTGCAGATGATTAATATCGGAGAAGAGATTGGCGAATTATCCAGTATGTTTAAGCGCCTGGATACATTCTACCAGGAATACCTGGAAACATTCCTGGCCCGCCTTGTTTCCATGTTTGAACCTATAATGCTTGTTTTTATCGGGGCAGTAATCGGCCTAATGGTCATCGGCATGTTCCTGCCTATATTTGAGATTTCCCAGATCGGCGGTAAATAAAAAGCTTGTTTTTTGGAAAAAATGTATTAATATAAAAGCACAGGGGAGCAAACAGGATAAATCAGGCAGGTTTAGAAAAAAAGGAGGAAGTGGCATGAAGAAAAGGATGAAAAGGGCCTTTACTTTAATCGAATTGATTATCGTAGTGGTAATCATAGGTATCTTGGCACTCGTGGCTATCCCGCGGTATTTTGCCAATATTGAAAAGGCCAGAAAAGCAGAGGCGTATTCTACTATGCGTGCTATCCGGGAAGCGATCCTCGGGTATTACGCGGCTAACGCGGTTTATCCCAGCGGTTTTCCTATCACCGTAACTATTGACGGAGATGCGGTAATGGTGGTAGCGCAGCCGGGTTCCAATAACTTCACTTATTCCTACACTGCCACTACTACTGTGAGTGCCGCGCCTGGCCCAGGTGCCTGTACTTATACGATGAATGTATCAACCGGCGTAACCCTCGCTACCGGCACAGGCTGTTCTGCTTAAGAAAGAGCAAGCTATCGGCCTTAATTATAAATATGCTTAAGAGAAGGGCTGCTTTTACGCTAATAGAGTTAATGGTAGTAGTGGCTATTGTGGTCATCCTGGCGAGAATCGCTTTGGTCCAGTATTACGGCGCTTTAGAAAAAGCGCGTTCCGCAGAAGCCTATTCAGTATTAGCGGATATTGCTTCCGCGGAGACCGGTTATTATACGGAATATGACGCTTATACGACTACCTGGTCTAACTTAGATAGGTATAATTCGGCGCCTCCGAGCAGCAACTTTAATTTTGCTACAGCATTAAGCAATGTGGCCAGCGGATATGTGCAGGCCATAGCTACTACCGGGACAGTAGATTATTATATGTGCGTCTCCGGAGGTAAAAAGAGTGCGGGGTCAGCGCCAACATGTCCTTAAGATGAGGCAAGGGAGAGGGTTTACTTTAGTAGAGCTTCTTGCGGTGGTTACCATTATTATTACCCTTGCCCTGATCACTATCCCTAATTATAACAAAGCCAGGAACAGGGCTTTGAATAAAGAAGTCTTCTTCAACCTTAAGCTGATTGCTGCTGCCGAACGCTTATACCGGATAGAGCAGGCAGCTTATTATCCGGTTTTGGGCGGTACTGAAAGCGGCGCTACCCTTTTAAATTCAAACTTAAAGCTTAAGCTTAACGAGAGGAACTGGTCTTATTCTGTTGATAACGGAGTTACTACCGCTAATGTGACCACTGTCACCGGGACCCGGGGCGGGTGCGTATATACCATCAGTAGCAGCGATAGCTTTACCGGTGAACCTTCCAAGGGCGCGGGCTGCATATAAAATGCCAAAAAAAGAACGTGCCTTTACTTTAATTGAGCTTACCATAATCATTGTAATTATCGTCGTGCTTGCCGTCAACGCCGTCCCCCTTTATACTAAATCTAAGCAAAAGATGCTGCAAAAAGAGGGGCTCATTAATATCAGGCTTATTGCTACGGGAGAAACGGTAGTGAGGATGAAAGACGGCGATTATGTGGATTGTGGCTGCAGCGATGCCACAAACTGCTCTAGTGCCTCCGGATGCAGCACTTTGTTAAAGACCGTATTAAATACGCAGAATTGGTCTTATGGCGTGGTGACTGCCGGTAGCGCAGGCTCTAAGACAGCTAATATTACTGCTACGGCTAAAAGCGGCAGCTGCACCTATAGCTTAATCAGCGCGGATTTTGATACGAAAGATTTTTCCACGTCAGCGAATTGCATTTAAAGCAGAATACCCGTGAATAAAAAAGCCCTTACCTTGCTGGAGATTATTATTTCGATGGTGATACTGGCTTTAGTTATCACCGGCCTGATTAATGTTTTTATTTCAGGCAGGCAGCTTATCCAGAGTAGCCGTTACCGCATGAGCGCAGGAGAAATAAGCAAGCTGTTTATTGACCCTTTGCAGTATTATGTGCGGCAGGATACCTGGAATTCCAGCTGTTTTGGCACTGACGCGCTGGCTAACTCAACTAACGGCAGTTATACGGTAGCCTATACGATCAGCAATCTTTCCAACAATACCACTGGTGCCACGGTCAAGAAAGTAAAAGCCATAATCAACTGGACTGAATGATGCTTTCCCGTTTAAAATCCGTTACTTTTATTGAGTTGATGATCGCCGTAGTATTGCTGGCGGTGATAATTTTAGCGATCAATAATATCGATATCTTCAGCCGCCGCCATCTTATTTCTGCCGACCAACGGGCTAAAGTGCAAAATGATGTTTCGCGCTGCCTGGAGCATATAACTAAAAGTGCCGGCAGCTCTATAGGCAACGAGACAGCCTATGGCTCCAATACCAGCGTATATGTCAGCCCTGACTCCACTAATACTACTACTTTATCCTTTTTTACGGATACTAATGGCAACGGCCTGATGAATCCGGACGCAGGCGATTATTGGGTCAGGTACAGCCTTAATACTACCGGCTATGATTTTAGTTATTGCAGCCAATGCGCCAATGCGCCCTGCGCCGTATGTTCCGGTACGGAAGAGGTATTGGCTCATGGTATAACAGCGCTTTCCGCTGTTAAAAATTTTTCTGAAGGTAACTATATGAATGTTACTCTTACCGGTTGCTGGGACCCTACACAGGCCTGCAATACTTCCAATAACCCCGGGATGACTATGTCTACTACCCTTAGCTTGCCCTCGCTTTCAACTAATTAACCATAACTGCCCTTTTTTATTGCGCAAAATGACAAAGTATGTTAGATTTATCTCTTAGGGGGCTGTAGCTCAGCTGGGAGAGCGCCTCGTTCGCAACGAGGAGGCCAGGAGTTCGATCCTCCTCAGCTCCACCAAGAGTGATAGGGGGCTGCTTCAAGGACAGGACGGAAGGTACCTTCCGTCGA
>Ga0265297_10001750_pt1 | contig 48495 bp, 56 predicted proteins | sample Munlanlwell13791_FD_192502 | JGI IMG/M metagenome (GOLD analysis project Ga0265297, IMG submission 192502) | Leachate microbial communities from a municipal landfill in Southern Ontario, Canada - Leachate well 137-91 | ecosystem: Engineered > Solid waste > Landfill > Unclassified | place...
TTGAAAAAGGAGAGAGGGGAAGAGTAAAATGCCATATTGCACAAGTTGTGGAAGCTGGATTCCAGAAGGTCAAGGCAAGTCATGCTCAATGTGTTATGGTGATATTTCTTATGGTAGAGATGGTTACTATAGACAATGGGCCGAGAGACAACAAGAGTTGCAAGAAGAAATTCAGCCACCTGAAGAAAGCGAGAGGGAAGAATAAAATAAGGAATTAGTAACTTTATGCATATCATTCAATCTGTAATGATATCCAGATCTATATAATAACTTGTTATGGGTATAGAGAGGTACGAGATGCACACAAAACCAATGAGTGATTCTGAGGGCGAGTTTTCAGAATGGAAAAATGCTAAATATACCAACTGTCAAATTTGTAACTCAACAGATGTTTCCTACGAAGAGTGGGATTCCTCATGTGGTGGGTATATTGATTATAAATATAGATGTAATACATGCGCACATACGTGGTGGGTGGATGGACCGGACGCATAACAAAATGGAGCAGACAAGCTGCTCATCATCATGTTATAGGTAAAACATGGAGACACAAAACATAACTATAGAAATTAATTGCAATGGAAAATATTGTGATGATAATTCCATTCAGTTCGGAGCGGGATACCATAGATGTAAATATTTAGCTACTGACTGCAATAGAGAAGACTTTTGTGGAATATTTGATTGTGAATTACGACATAATAGAAAATTGAATCAGGCTTATCGGTGTAGGCAATGTCGTGATAAATATAAACCTACAACCAAGTAATTGACAAGACCGCGTGAATCTCTTGCCAGAAATCAGCATAGAGCGCGGCTTGTCATTACCAACGTTATACGGAGAAGGAAGAATAATATGGCAGGTGAAAATGACGAAATAGCCATCAAAGCCATTCTTCGAGCATTGCGTTTAGAAGACGGCGAAGACCCTTTTGCATTGTATCAAGAGGCTAAAATTAGCAAAGGTGCATTATTAACATATATCGCAAAAGAATTGAGTGTAGGGGAGAAAGGAAAGCAATCATGAAAAAGGCAATCATATTATTAATCATATTTATGTTAATCGGGGGTGTTGCCATTGCTCAGTATTTGGATATTGATAAAGATACACAGTATGAGGATGCTATACCTACACCTATACTTACAATCGGTTCTTCACCAGCACTTATAGTTCATGATGAAAAAATGCAGGAATTGCTCCGCCTATCATGGGAGAGTGGTAATTTAGAAATCACATTCCCCACCGGCGAACCCTCTGAGGCCGTCAAGAAGTTCTTTGAGTGGTTAGAATTATATACCGATCTTAAAAAAATTATTGCCCTTGATGAACTAGATGCCTGTGAGAAAAAGCTCAAAGAGATACAGGATGTTTTAGACTCCGGGGAGAAAGGAAAGTAAGATGCCAGAAGATAATAATAACTTATTATTTCCAGAGGGTGCAATAAGGTTTACACAAACGGCAGCAGCACAAACGGAAGAATTAGCTTACCCTACCAATAAGGATATAATGGACAAGCTGAATAATATCGAGGAATTGCTAAGAGCAATACTTCTCAATAAATCAGAAGGGACATATATTACAAGTTATTTTTAAATCGCAATGGAAGAAGGAGGTGAATAATATGGCCTGCCCTGAATGTGGTTGCATAGTAACATATCAATATGATGATAGCTGGGATGGTTTTGACAGTACCGAAGGTTGGGAAAGATGTTCAGCTTGTGGTTATATTTTCTATGCCGAAGATAGCGCCCCGGATGAAGAGGATTACGATGATGATTATAATCATTACCCTGCGTGGGAGAAAGGAGGTGAATGATATGAGAGATGGAGAACCGATAGATATTGGTAAGAAAGCATCGCAGGTAGAATTACAGCTTAATCTAGCCTATGAAGCAATTGACAGGCTTAAGGCTTTAAACGATGACCTTATCAGCAGATTAGCTGTAGTGTTGAGAAATCCTGAGATCACGAAAGGTAAAGATGTCGCGAAAGAGACTACTTCACTGGTTCCGATTGCCGCTGAAATTAATGGAATTTCAGAGAAAATCAACGAACAGGCGGACGGACTTCGCGATTTACTTGATCGATTGGAGATCTAAAATTAACCCCGCGCCCCAACCGGCCCATAAGTTTGCTTAGAGGCAGTGCCCTTTTTTAACGGATACCGGGAAGGGGCAGGGGTTTATTAATTCTTGTCAATAAAAGCGGCTATTCCGCCATATAAGATAGTGGCCCCGGTTATTATCTCTTTTACATGCTCAGGATTAACAGTAACACCTATCAACCCGATAAACATAACGATTGCCTTCATTGTTGACGGTTCTTTCAGCCATTCAATTAACTTGTCAATTTTTGTTTTGTTCATAATTACCCCTCCTTCTCATAAGTGTCCGGGTGCGGCACTCTATATGCCAATGCCCGTATATCATCGGCAGTCACATTCTCTTTATCCAATGCCTGTATTAATTCCATAGCCATCGGGAGCCCATACTTTAAGATAAGCTCCAAAACAGCAACCCCTATCTGTATTCTGGTTTCGTCCATGATTTACCTCGCTTTCAAAAAAGGTTCTATGTATTTTGTCAGGTCAATCAGCAATTTGTTCATTTCATTCACAGCGACATTTACTTTGTCTTTGTTGTCGGCTGACTGATAATTGGTATACGCTTCCAAGGCTTCTTGCGCTGCGTGATATGCCGCCCAATACTTTACTGCCAGATCCCGGCCCTTTGCTTTCTGAGCATCAGAAATGATGCCCTGCTTGTGCAGTTCCAGGAAAGCCGGATACCCGTTCTCGTACACACTCGCGCTTGAAGCAAGGGCCTTGTATGCCATCTCCTGAAAATTGCTATGAGCGCAGGCTATCAGGCCCAACAGCAAAATAAATAGAATGTTAACTCGGATTAATCTTTTCATGTTGTTCTCCTTTGTTAAAAGTTTTGCATCCATCAAAAATATCTCCTATCTTTTTCAACCAGATAAACATCAAAGTTTTTTCGTCTTCTGTTATCCGGCCATTTTTACGCATGTTCACAATAAAACCTTCCAGGCATTGAACGGCATTTCTGCCTTTGTCCTGTTCATCTTCTGTGAGATTCGACATTTTATCACCTCACGTTATAAAAAGCCCATACTCTCTATCGCCTTGCCCTGAGAAGTCCTCATCAGCGCTTGATTTGGAAGCCTGAGCGCAGAACCTTTGCTGTCAAGGGTTCCCGTCTGCCCTTTTCGATCTTCGCACTAAATATCTAACATTTTCCTTAATTTCATTGACATCGTCTTTTATCCCCGATATCTCAGAAGCATTTACCTGCGCTTGGAGACACATAGCATCAACTTTTAGATACCACTGCGAAAATATAAGGAGAAGAATCCCGCCTGCAACATAAATAGCTATCCGTTTGGTTGATCCGTTCGTTTCTTTTGTCATGGTCAGTCCTCGCTTTCAGTTAGTTTTTTTCACCCACTGGTACAGTTTTCCGTCTTCTTTGTGAATCCGTCCATCAATCACAGCCTTCAGATATACCTTGCCTGTAACCTGATCCAGAAACACATCTTCTCGGATCTTGGTTTCTTTTACAGTCTCAGTTTCATAGATTATTGTTCCTTTGAACTTCTGTTCGACTTTACCGTTTACAATCTCAAAGCCGTCCGGCTCCTGCTTGACTTCGCCTTCGACCTCTTTTACTCTCTCAACCTCTATCTCCTCAAAGGCATTCTCAACAGGAATCTCAGGAAGCTCTACCTTTTCATAAGTCTCTTCCCATACTCTGAGTATTGCCTCTTTAATGTAAGAGGGTATTTCGGGATGAATTGCTTCACCTGCCGGAATAACCCCATTAAAGCGAAAATGAGTTGTACCTCCCACAAGCCCCGGAATCTTGTCAATTCTGAGTACCGAAGCATTCCCATTTTCGTCTATTGTGTAAGAATAATCCTGCGCCATAACCGGCATTGCGATAAGTAAAAAAGCTATGATATATTTGAACATAAAAACCTCCTTTAGTTTGCTGCTGTGTAAGTAAGTGAAAAAGATAAATTCCATGCATCATCTACCTCCGTTTGGGTTAAGTTTCCTAATACCCCAGCATCAGAAACAGTAGTTAAAGTAATATAGCTTACATTATCACTTATATTTGCTCCCGTTCCATTTGGGATGCTGCCTCCGTGACCCGATAAGACTGAAAGCCCAACAGACGAACCTGCTGTATCCGCTAAGTCGGCGGCAGTATATGGTGCAGATATACGGATTGTTCCATTACATGAATCATCAGAAGTTGTTTCGAGATACCCTTGGACATGAACCACTTTGCCCCATTTTGTTATTGCTAAAGTATTTCTATTTGTATCAAGTGTAAACCCCCCACTCAAAGAACAAGTCACCGTAGGATTATACGTCCCCTCCTCGTAATCATCAAGGGTATTAGCTCTCGCCGAGGGGTTTTGTGTAGCGGGGAAAACAATCTGACCTTCTGTGAGTGTAACCACATCGACAGTCAGGTCTTCAGCCATCAGCACATCCCCGTCAGCCTCGATAGTCATGTTGGTGGTTGTCCCATCCCGAAAGTAGGTGTCATTACCGTCCCCGGCAGAGATATATAACTTTTCGCCCGTTGCAATATACATTATATCTGCATCACCATCACCAATGTAAAAGTCATCACTTGCATCCACATAAGCGACTGTCACAGGCGTCCCGCCAGCGTTATCGATGGATATGAGTTTATTGTTTGTGTCGAGGACAAGGTTTCCGTCAATGATTACATCTTCACCCGCAGGGTCAAGGGTTATGTCGTCTACGGCATCAATGTGTAGGCCCCCGTCAGCCTCAGTCAGGAAGTCTGCATAATAAGTCGCTGACCCATTGCTATCATTATACGTCAGCCTCAGATTATTCCCATCAGCCGAATTGATTTCGACTGATTTGTCGGGGCCTGTGGTCTTGATACCGACGTTGCCGCTACTATCCTGAACAAATATCCCCTTCCCCCCATCTTCAAAGAGGGAAAGTCCTGCAGCATCAAATGCCTCAATCTTATCGGTTTTCAGTTTAGCACCATCCGCCATTGTAATGTTGCCATCTGCATTAATCAAAAGGGCTTCAATGCCATTATGGCTTGATGGGTCAGAGGCTAAATCAACTGTATTATTAACTACAAAAACCAGCCGTCCCCCTACTACTGTGTTTCCGGCAACAATATAATTTGCAGCATTATTGCCTAGTTGTAGCCCCTGCCATTGAAAGTTACCTCTATGATTATTGCTATCATTAGTGTATCGTGGAGATATGGCTCTATTTCCCTGAAGTGTAATTTGACTCCGAGATAATATAGCACCAGAGGCAATGCTCAGTTCAGGTGTCCCCCCAATCTCAAGGGTGAGAATACCGGAAGCACGGTTGATTGAGCCAATGGTAAGTTCGCCCGTTCCAAGAGACAACCCAGCGAAGGTCGGGCTTGCTCCCGTATGAATATCTTGAGGAGTAGATAAAGTATCATCTGTTAATGTAATTTGGTTAGCAGTTCCAGCAAGATTTGTATTCGCTGAAATATCAACCGTAGTAAGATATGATCCCAGATCAGATATATCCGCCTCAACTAATGCCCGGCTTTCCCATGAATCCCCATCGGCCATAAGAGCGTTTTTATCCGTTGGAGTAGTTACCCCGACATCGCTTAATTCAGATAATTGGGTTGCGCCACCTGATCCGGCGGCCCAGACTAATTCCCCTGGAACATCATCCCACATTAAATATCTGTCAGCCCCAGGGTCAGCAGGGAAAACCGTGTCGGTTCCGCCTACACCTAAAACTGATTCGGTTATGTCTGTGGCGTTATAAGCCCCGGTCACATCCCCTGAAAAGGCCTGATCTTCATCAACATAGTCATCATCAAGTAAAGCCGTAAGATCACTCTCTGAATCATAATACTGGTCATCTAAGGCATCATTAGCAAGCGTAATGGCTCCCCCATCAGCTATTGTGGCTTCCCCTGAAACTGTTGCCCATTTCGCTGTGCCTTCAGAAGCGTACTGTAGAATTTGAGCGGATGAACCAGTAGCAGGGATATGTTTGTAGCCATTTGCTGTAGAATGCTCAAAGTCTATGTCTCCTGTATCATCCTGATAAGTGACGGAGAGGCCTGTTTCCGTACCGCCAAGCATCCCACCGACAAAATCCTCTACCTCTTCCTCAGTAAGATTAGTATTGTCCAGATAACCAGAAAGGTCTACCGTGGTAGCATCATCAGTAAGAGAAAGAGTATTACCCGCAAGACTTAAATCTTGTATTTCATTTGTTGTGCTTCCGTCCACCTCAGCAGTTAGATATGTTCCACTTAAATCCGGAATATCAGACGTTCCAAGCGCACGGAAGGAAGGAGCCGCCGCCTCTCCACTTGTAGGCCCGGCAAATACTGTGTTAGCCGCCTGAGTGTCGAGGGTAAGCTCCTGAGTAGATAGACCAAGAAGATTTGCTCCTAATGTGGCGGATAAGGTTACAGCGTCATGAGAAGACGGCGTAGCCCATGAAGGAGCTGCACTTGCTCCGTTGCTTTTTAAATATTGCCCATCAGATCCTAAAGCAAGTTCGGTAATGTCCCCATCAGTATTTGAATAAAATATTCTCCATGCTGTTTGATCCACAAAAGAAGTAAGGTTTGTATATCCGCTGCCGCCCTCAGAGTTACAGACAATTCCAGTGCCTGCGACATAAGTACAGTATTTGGTATCAGTCAATGTCCCTTCATTCAGGGAAAATGTCGTTCCGGTTAAATCAAGAAGTGTGCCTCCGGCTGTATAAGTTGTATTTACATCAGTCCCGCCAAGGTTATGAAAGTCATTCGTAACAGCCCCTTGAAGATCTGAAAGGCTATTATAATAACCTGAAAGGTCAACAGAACCGCCGTCTGTCAGGGATAAAGTATCACCAACCAGAGATAAATCCTGAGTATCAGTGTTATCAAGATAACTCGAAAGGTCAACAGTAGTAGCATCTCCGGTCAAGGACAAGGTATTAACAGCAAGGCTTAAATCCTGCGCGTCTGTGTTATCCAAGTAGCCTGATAAATCCACTGTCGTAGCATCGTTGGTGAGTGAGAGGGTGTTGCCTGCAAGAGAAAGGTCTTGAGCATCAGTATTATCCAGGTATCCACTTAAATCAACAGATCCGCCATCTACCAAGGAAAGAGTATTACCTTCAAGACTTAGGTCTTGCGTATCAGTATTGGTATCAGTATAGTTGTCAGCGTGAATAACCGTAGGGGCCTGCGATACTGTCCAATCTACTATCGTAGGCTTATTACTTAAATCATCATAATCTTTATCCCAGGCAGTGAATACAGGGTCGGTCTCAGCATCCACAACAAAATCTATCGTTCCATCATCATCTTGATATGTAACTGTAATTCCTGTTTCGGTATTACCTGTTACCATCCCGCCCGCATAGTCTTCAACCTCTTCCTCTGTCAGTTGTGTATCGGTATCAGTGTAATTACCCGCATGTATATTCGTTTCACCCTGATCTTGTGTCCAGTCTATATGCTCATTGGCCACATAATCAGAAAACCCGTCATGCTCTGCTCCACCTGAAACAGCAAAATAAGTCGAATCATGAGTATCAAGGGTGTCGGCATCCCCGACTTTCTCTCCCACTGTGTAAATACCCACTCCCCATATAGTTTCAACTTCACCCTCTGTATTCCATTCTGCATCACGGGTTATATCAGCATGCAGGCTTAGGGTATCATCGGTTAGTGTGATTTCGTTGGCTGTGCCTGCCAGGTTGGTGTCTGCACTTATATCCAATCCTGATATGGTAGTCGTATCATGAGCATGAGAATTATCGGCAACAGTAATCGCCCCACCGTCTGCGATAGTAGCATCAGAGGATAGGGTTATCCATTTCGCTGTTCCCTCTGAAGAATATTGTAATATCTGAGCCGCCGCCCCATCAGAGGGAATGTGCTTATATCCGTTTGCTGTGGAGTGACTTATGGTAACATCGGCATCGCTTCCGGGTAACACATCGTCAGCCCCGCCTGTAAGACCAGTCCCGGCTACAATATCTTTCTCGATTGTTAATGCAAGAGTAACATCGGAATCTGCACCAATCAGAATATCATTAGTTCCACCTGTAAGTGGAGCGGTTGTAACTAAATCTTTAAGCAAAGACAAACTTAAAGTATCATCTGTTAATATTATCTCATTTGCCGTTCCAGCTAAGTTTGTATCATCAGAAATGTCTATGCCTGATAGTGTCGCGCCAGTGTGTTCGTGGGAGTCGTTTGCTACCGTCACCTTTCCATCCGCCGCGATTGTTGCATCTTCTGACATTACTACCGGGTTAAAGTTGGTTCCATCTCCCACCAATACAGCGCCCAGGGTATTCGTGGTCATGAACAAATCATCTCCGGCAATAGATAAATCTCCAGATATAATTATGTCTGTACCATCTGTGCTAAATGGACTATCAGCAAACCCCGTAGCGGACATATAAGGAATGTTTCCATCTGTAAGCCCTGAAAGCTTTGTCGTAACAAAAGTAGGTGAGGAGTCAGAAGTATAATCTTGATCAAGTATGCTGTTTGCCTCTACGGTGAGAGATCCCAGGAGGGATATAGTCTGTCCTTGTACCGAGGTAAGGTTTGGGAGCGTATCAATAGCCGTTTCAATCGTTGTCTCAGTCGTTGCGTCAATGCCCATTAATCCATTTAAAGACCCGCCTGTTAAGGATGCTGTTCCATCCGATAATGATGTTCCAGAGATATTTCCATCAGAGTCTATTGACGCAACTGTGGCCTCATCACTGTCTTTGATGTTTACTGCATAGGCCCCTGCGTTGTCCGGGAGAATTATATTGAGAGGACTGCCGCCTTTTACGCCTATGGTCACAATATAGTCGATTCGGGTTACATCAATTGTTTCGGCAAGTAGCCCCTCCTCAACATAATCCCCGTCAACAGCGTAAGTCATGTAAGGGGTTAAAACAAAGGATAGAATAAAGCCTATATAAAAATACCATATTGATCTAAGCGCTCTCACTTTAACCACCCGCATTATATTTTGTCAAAGGATACCAAACACCAGAAGAGATGCCGTAAAGAAGCATCGCATCTGCTATATTATTCATGGTAAAATCCGTTCCAGATAGAATGCTTGCCCCGTTTTTAATCACGATTGAACGATCTGCATGAATAGGCTTTATCAGAAGCAATTCGCCCGCTCTTCCTCCATTTATAGTATCAAGATCATCGGTAGCCGCATCATCTTCAGTGTCAACAGTATGAAACCGAAAGTAATTTGATCCGGTTACTGTTATAGCATCACCTGAAATTACTTTTTCAGTCGGAGGACCAAAACCAATTGTAGTCAAAAGACTGGAAGACATAGCGTTTACAACGTTTATATCTTCACGCAATAAAGATAAAAATTCTCGATAAAGAATAGTTCTATCAAGAAATTTACCGTTTGAATCTTTTACCCCTCTTAAAGCCAATAGGATTTCAAGCACCTCTTTGACTGCTGTTTCAAAAGGTGTTTTAGGATCAGGTATCGCGGGAAATTTTGTTGCCATGCTTTACGCCCAGGGCCGGTATATTATTTCAATGCCCCATGTCCGGGAATTGGTGTTTGCGTACTCAAAATAAATTATATCGCCGTCATTGCAATACCGTCGCTCTTCCCATGCTTTCCAGATATCGGATACAGTTGATGTTGTATCGGCAATAGAATCTAATATTGCATCCCAGGCTGCGCCCTCTTCGTGGTCTATTTTGATATAATAGGCCTCCGCTGCGCCTCCGGCTGCTGATAACGTCAATCTTACTTCCATAATCTGGAACTCGTTATTATATGGGTTCTGGAAGCAGGTTTTGTATGTATCGGAACTTGCGACCGTTTCAGCTACATAAGTCGCCGTAATATTTATTACGTTGGTGTCAACTGAAACGATTTTATGCACACCATTGTAATTTGTAGTTCCGGCGATAAGTACATAATTGTTTGCGCTTAACCCATGCGCTGTTATCGGTATTCCAACAGTTCCATCACCATTATCCACAACCGTTGCATCAGCCAGCGCCCCGTTCATTGCCTTGGTTCCGCTTAAATAAGCATGTTCAATTTGTTCCCATTCTGTTTTCCATATTTTCATGATAATCTCCTTGTTTAAAATTAAAAAAGCCTTACTTGATTAATCATTCGCTTTCTTTCTCAGGTTCCTGTATTTTTTACGCATCTCCGCTCTTGATTCATAAGTAGAGGCATTAACCCCCACCATATCAACAATATCTCCGATTATCTCTTCTACCGGCATATTTTCAAAATCTCCTTCAGCCCTTTGATATGTTTCAATAAAATTCTGTACCCCTATAGGAGTTCCAAGATTATACGCTGTATTGCTTATTGTGGGTTTTTCATAATAGAAATTACGACCCCTTGTTATATCAATGGCAGTTCTTGTAACCGGAGCCGATTTATTCGCCATAAAATCAATGATTACATCGAAAAGAGTCTTGGAGCCATATTTCCCTGAATTAAGATCAGTTATTTTCCGGGTTGTTGTACTCTTTGTTTTAAAGGTTGCCGCCCTTGCCAGCAGGGTAATAATTGATCCTTTTCCTGCCGTTAAGTCGTATCTGGTGTCATTAATTTTTATTTTCATAAAATCAGAACTTAGCGGGTTCCACTCTACAACATCTTTTTTCCCAAATAACTCACCGAGACCGTCTGCTATAGCAGCAACAAGAACAGTCAGCCCCACTATTTTTAATAGATTTAACCTGGCCTGTTGTCTGGCGAACGATGTTTTCAAACCGGCCCCACCGAAATGAGCGGTTAAAACATTCACATTCCCCCATAACATTTTTGGAGCCCAGAATATCAGCCTTAACGGGCCGCCTGAACCCATTTTTCCTAAGTCTCCGCGAGCAGTTATCGAGTTTATCAATTTGCCTGTTTCTTTAACCCATTCTTTATTCCCTGTATCAACACCCTGCATTTCAGCTATTTTTTTGAGCATATCATAAGTGTCTATCCTCATTCTTACCCCAGAGTTAAGGAAGGCGTTTTCTGATGCCTTGAAAGCCCTACCCATAAATGGGATTCTTTCAGGTATTGAGGTTGGAAACTGCTCTTCTGATTTCGGTATCAGCTTTGCAGTATCATAGTCACCATTCACATAGTTTAGCCTGGAATACGCGTCAGCCATTACCGCATCTCTAACCAGTTGCCCACCATGCTTGCTTATCATTGTTTTATAAATGTCCACAAAAGACTTCTTTGCAGCCGGAACCCATACCGTGGGATGTGTAAGAAGAGTATTAAGCCCCTGTCTACCCAAGAAGCTATTGTCGAGTGTCGCCATAAGAGAAATAGATAGGTCTGATATTGTCCTGATAATATCCATTGCAGATTTTGTAAAAGCAGAAGCCCTGTTCTCTTTCCATGCAGTCTTGACCTCTGACCATTCATCTTTGAGCATAGTTTTTATTGTTCGGTCAGAACCTTTCAGGAAATCAATATACCGTAAAAACGCTACCTTTGCCGCTCCATACTTGAACCTGTCTCCCCCGGTTTCCATCTCTTTTCTTGCGTCAGACATAGCCTTTGACAATTCAATAAGCCTGTCAGCTTCTTCCCGTGTAACTACCCCTGAAGCATTAACGGCAGCATCAAAGGTAGCTTTCAGGGTATCCCTATCAGCCTTTAGTTTGCGCCCTTCGGCATCCAAGATCGTTGTTCTTTTACCGGATTTCTGTAGGTCAAGTTTTTCCAATTTGTCAGTGAGCTTTTTTGATTCATTCGTAAGCCTGGTTTTAAGCCTCTGCAATGCTATTTCTTCAGGGGTTCTTTTCGGCTTTGCCAGATCCCGTAATTCTTTAACTTTGGCTTTGAGGGAGTCCCTTTCTTCTCTCAGTTTGTTCAACTGTTCAGATTGTACCGGCGTTCTTTTGGCGGCAGGCGTCAGGTCGTTTTCATTTATCCTGCGGGTATACTCAACAATGGACTTTTCAACCACCTTGATAGCCATATTAATGCGCTGATCATCCGTTATTTCAGTTTTACCGAATATATCATCAAACTGTTTTTTGAGGTCATCTCTCTGTTTTTGTAACCTTTTGGCTTCGGCATCATAAGTCAATCCGGTTTTTGTTTTAACTATTTTCTGCCTTGTCTCGATTTGATATTCAAGGTCTTTAATCTGATTAGAAAGTCTGGTCTTTACAGCATCAAGCGCAGATTTAAGCTGTTTCTCAGGATCAATAGCCTTAATCCCAAGTTCCTTTTTCATCTCTTCAACTTGTTTTATCAGCCTGCGCTCTTCATCTGTAGGCGTTCTGCGTTCTATCCCTGTCTTGAGCGGAGCCCGGCCAGCCTGCATATCTTGGAGCTTTGCCACCTGCTGCATTTGACCCTTGAGATCACGTAGCTTTACAAGCACTTCATCCTTGCTCAATGGCTTGAATTTACCGTATCCTGATATGGCGTCCATTGTCTCCCGGAGGGTAATCCCCGGTATAATACCTTTAATTACATTATGAACTTCTTTCACAAGGGCATCCCGTTCGGTTATGCCCTGAGTAATAAAATACTTAGCAAGCTCCTGAATATCGATTGATATATCTGAATAATCATTGCCCTGGTCAATGGAAAGTTTTATTTTCTCTTTCAATATTTTAGAGTTGGTCTTTTTATAAAGTTTTTTTGGGGATTTATCTATCAGATTATCAATCTTACCTTCTATAGTTTCATCCTCTGTTTTTCCCTCATATTCTTTAAGCCGTTCCTCTGCATCGGCCAGTTTCTTTTTAAGCTCTTTGACCTTTTCGATAGAGACAACTTTTTTACCCTGGCGTTTGTTTTTATTCTTTCGATCTTTTTCGATATCTCTCATAGCTGTAACAGGGCTATCATATGCGCCACGATCAGCGGCCTTTACTTGCTGTCCAAATTCGCTCAATATCTTTGGAGTAGCAGACATCGTGCCTAAATCATAAAGAAAGTCGAGGTCATTTTCTATTAAAGCCCGGCCTTCAACTGCATAAAAGACCGAAGCCCACATTAAATCACCAGGAGGCTTTTCCTCTCCCATGGCAATTCGCTTGGCTTTTTCGTAGTCTGAATTTAAAAGGGACATGGCTTGTTCAGCCTGATCCTTCATAAAACCCTTTTTGGTTTTGTATTCTACAAGATCACCGAAGTCCTCAACCAACTTAGCTTCAATAGCATCGGCCTCGGTACGTTTTGCCAGTTTGCTTTCTTTGGTAAATTCTCCGTGAGGATTTTTTGTTATGTCATCCAAGGTTATATCTGATTTTTCCATCATGAAAGATGGTCGCTCCCCACCTTCCGGGGAGATGGGTTGGTTAGGGATAAGATTTGACTTATCAAATTTTTTCCATTTTCCGGTTATAATAACAACAGGTTCATCATCGCCCCCTGTATCAATCTGTCGGCCATTACCATAATACCAATTTTTTTTATCAAGACCAGCAAATGAACCAGCTTGAGGTGTTATATAAACACTTACTCCTGATTCATATTTATTTGTCATTGAGTTATAACTTTTACCATTAGAAGGAGGTGGCCCAACTCTAAAATATATTCGTTCTTTATCTGCCGGGCCTATTATTTGATATTGATTTTTATCTGCATATTCATTTGCTGTTTTTTCAGAATCAAATGTTTTTATTTCACGGTTTCCATTAGAATTCTCTAATATCCACTCTGTCTTATTGTTTTCAGCCTTTTCCCTAAAGTCATACCACCCTGTAGCTTTAGACATATCAGCATAGGATATTACTTCGTTCAAGTCTTTTTCGGTATAATCAGATAATTTTATTTTATTTTGAAATGATTTTAATCTATCTATACGCTGCTTTTCTAAATTTATTAACTTATCGGAAATAAATTTTAATTCTGGCTGCTTTTCAAGAGGAACTCTATCTTTTTGTAACCAATCGTCTGTCCAAGCTCTTACATTTCCATCTATAACATGCCATAGTCTTATATTATCGGTGAGCCATTTTTTTAGTTCTGATTCAACCTCGTATTCTTGTTTTTTGATATCTGAGATAGTTACATCTGCGCCTCCCTCATCCTTCGAAGTTTTCTGGCCAGCCTTCTCAACCGAAAAACTCGTTCCTTCACCTTTCTGCCCGGCCATTTGGAATGATACTGTTTCATCTATGGTAATAGCGTTCTCATCAAAGACAACGTAGTTTTTGGCCCCCGATTTTGTTCCACCTGATAAACTTCCAGCAGGGTATCTTATGCCGTCTATGCCCTTGCTTAAAAGCATAAGCGAAGCCTCTTTTGAACCATATTTACCGGCAAATAATTGATAAATAGATGATGCATTTTTATTGAGATATTCCATGTTCATATATTTATCGCTGACACCGTTTTCTTTTTGCCAATTAGATAATTCAGCATTAAGAATATTTTGAACTTTTTGAGATTGATCTTTGATTGGTTTATCCCAATCCAGCCAAGTATATTCCCTCGGCTCCTTGCCTTTGTGAAGGGTTACTTTGTAGAGGCTTCTACCCATATCAAATGTATTATCATCAATTATTTGTAATGCTTCTTCTGGTAATGCTTGGCTGATTATTTCTTCTTTTATTATTATTTTTATATCACTAAAACTTGTTCCTATATACATTTCATCATGTATTAATTCTATCAAATAGGTTAAATCATGGTTTTTTAATTCTGTTTTATTTTTTAACACCCCTTTTATTGTATTGGAAAAAGTCCTATCAAATTCAGGCCGGGTATGCTCTGAATATTTATCAATATCTGGTGGAATTATTTTTTTTCCATTAATCATTAGTGTTTGTTCATCGATAGAACCGCTAGAGCCTAAAGTATCAGCATAATGCTTCGCGATATCTTTAAGGTCAGAAAAATAAAGCCCCCATCCAAAAGCCTGCGCCCCTTCACCTGTGCCTATTCTATCAGTGGTGAATTTATCGAATTTATGGGGACTCCCATGCCATGCCTCTACCTGAAAAGATATTCCTGTACCGGTAGCTTCCCCTTTCCCCGTCCTCGCAAACTTCGCGCTCCTGGCAAGCAAGGTCCTGATCTCAGCATCACTTATTTTCAGGTCAATATTCAGTTTCCTCAGTGCCGATTTGACTATGGCAATGATTTTATCCATCAGGGAAGCGTTCTCCCCGGTCTGCGCCATGTGAGCGATGACTTCTTTCCCGAAAATAACCTGGTGGTCAAACTTGCTCAGATCAAGGCCATAGTCTTTGATTATCTGCTTCCCGAACTCTGTATCAGCGTACGACTTGTTAATCATTGAGTGAACGCGCTGTCTTTGATAAGGGGTCAGGATATTGTCAATACCCCTGTGCCCGATTGACTCATGAATCAGGGCGGACAGAACCGCTCCCGGGCTCTTGAAATTATTAGCAATAACCGTAATTTTATCAGCCCGAGGATCAAAATATGCGAAGACTTTGAATTTTCCGGATCTGAATAATTCAGGGTCATGGCCTGCTGCCCTGTGCAAGCTGTCAGGAATATCGTTTTGGTTATCAAGGATCTCGATTTCCCCAAAATTTGGGTATGCCTTTTTGACCTTATCAATAAGTTTCTGGACGTTCTCCCTTCGCATGGGGCGGCCCTGGCCTTTGGCTTCTAGGGATTGAGCGAATAAAGGCCGTGATGGCATCATCCCTGAATAAAATTTCTTTATGTCATTTACAATGCGGTTTGGAGACGTGCCTTTTTTATAGGATTGGTTAAAAGACCTATCTGGCTTTGAATAATAATCCTCGTTGTATTCTCCAAGTCCATCATCTAGATCAATAAATATTTCACCATCATGTCTTTTTGCTATTTCTGTTATTTTAGCATACTGAATAGGCGCAGGGGCTTTCACTATATCAATACTGCCACTGTTGTAATCCATCCTGATATAGCCGTAGTCCATCAATTCCTGCATCCCTAGGGTTCCTCCGGCTTCTCTGTGGTCATAGCTTCGGGTTCCTGATTGTCCTCCTTCTTTTTTACCAGAAAGGTCAATTAATGACCCATCCGAAACGATATATCCTGCCTCCCTTAAATCAGTTGTTTTGCCAAGTTCTTTTATCCGTTGCCAATTAATATTTTTATAATCAGATTTCTTTTTCAGCGTGCCAGCTTTCTTTGTCTTTGTCTTTATGGCTTTGTTATAAGCCTCTTGCCATACAGGGTGAGTAAATTCTCCATTGTGGAAAACTGACCCTTTTTTTAATAAATGCCTTACATCCTCTGATCCTCTGATATCATAACCTTTAGCCTTCAAAGTTCGACTCATGCTATTCAAGACATCTTTTGATAGAGTATTAGGATCAATAGCCTCTTCTCCGGTCATTAGGAAAACAGGGCGGTCTTTATCCTCGAACATATCGTAAGTTTGCCCTTTTTCTTTGTCAAATATAGAAGACTGCTTCCCCTTATATCCTGTTTTTATGGCTTTATCGGGATAAACCGCTTTTTTAGAGATATGCTCTTTTGGTTTTACGGCGCCTTCCTTGCGGAGTCGGGCAAGGCGTTCTTTGTCGGTAAGTTCTTCCCAGGGTTTTTCTTTCTCTTCCCCGGTTAAGGTTAGGGTTTCCCGTTCTTTTGATTCCCCGAAGATTCGTTCGAGTTCTTCGTCTGAGATTTCAGGCTCGCCCATCTCTTTTTTAAAAGCATCGTCCGCGCTTCTTTCAGCCTGTTCAATTTCTGCTGTTTCGATTCCATCTTCTTCTAATTCCTCTTTTAAGTTATTATAATACTCTTCTTGGGCCTTTAAATCAAGCTTTTCCTGCTCTCCGGCAGTCAGGACATTTCCGCTTTCTAAGACATCAAGAATGTCTTGTTCACTCTCAATAACTCCTTGCCAATCCTTTGATTCTTTGATCTGAGCAAGGAGTTCATCCATCATCAAGCCTGTTTTACCGTTTTTAACGCTCAATGGGACGCGATCTTTGATTTCGCCGTGCCAATTCGGATCATTGGGATTAATGCCGCCCATAGCCGTCACATAGCCCCTGAATGTTTTGGCGTTAGATGCTTTAGGTGGTTTACGCAAGTGGATAGTTTTTTCTTCCTCTGCCTTTACTTCCTGCTTGGGTTTGAGGTCAGGGTAATCTTTTAAGACCTCTTCAGGTACTTGCTTGCCTTCGGATAAGGCTTGTTTGATAGCATTTTCATAGTATTGTGCGTTTTTATTAAGGCTTGTTCCAGGCATTATATATTTTGATCTTATTATATTCGCATAAGGAGATTCTATGTATTCTTTCCAAGTCATCTCCCACGGTTCTTTCTTAGCTCCCCCCTCAACTTCGGCCTCCTTTACAGATTCAGGTTTAGCCTCAGATGGTTTTGCTGCCTCCCTTTGTCTTTTAAGTGCCTCGCCTCTTGCAATGTCCAGGTCTTCAGCAGTTTCCTTGACTATTTTTTCTTTTTTAATGGTTGGATATAGCTCTTCATCCGTTGGTAGGGGGATTTTGTTATTAAGGAGTTCTTGACGCAAAGGTTGAATAACTCTATTTCTTTCGGCATTTGATTTATAGTTTTTCTGTACGGCCTTTATATATTTTTGCCGTAATTCTTCCTTATTTACCACTGTCTCTGCGACTTCTTCAACTGGCTTGGCTTCCCCTATGGGTTTTTCCACTTCCTTAACCGGTTCCGCCTTATATTCAATAGCCTCTCTTAAAAGCTGAGATTTATACTGTATCTCATTAGACTGCTTCTGAAGATCAAGAAACCTTTTATTATTCCCACTTCGCTTTGCTTTTACAGCATCATCCATGAGAGAAACGGCCTGTTTACCATATTCGTCACTTAACCTTTTGGCCTCTGTCAATTGTTCAGGAGTGGCAGACCGGGCGAATTCTTCAGCCTGAGTGTTATTTGTTATCTCAGGAATGGTTATTTCTTCTTGTGTGTCGGTTTTTGCTTTAACCTGTTGTTTTTTTGTGGTAGACTTTATTTTATGACTAATCACGCTTGGAATTTTGGGAATAATTGGCTGACCTGCTCTAACTGTGGGGAAAAGTTCCACCGGTCTCCCAGTAGAGGGGTCTTTCGACATAATTTTTGTTGCGCCGAGTGTAGGCGAATTTATTATAGATTCAACAACACTCCCTACTATCGGGGAACTGTCATTTCTGGAAAGCGCTTCGATGAACATAGGCTGATTGCGGAGCAAATCCTTGGGCGCCCCCTCAAGAGAGGCGAAGTCGTCCATCACGTTAATGGGAATATCAGAGATAACAGCATTAAAAATCTTAGGATTTTGAATTACTCTGATCACGTTAGAAAGCACATCCGACCTAGTTGGCCCGTCCATTTGGCTATAAACCTTTGGGGCGCCGGAATAGATGTTTCTCAACTTAGCCAAGCTTTCGGAAGGAGCCGTGGCGCTATTTCCAGTTACTTTACCAAATGGGGTTTCAAGCGTTAATTTATCGCCTTTTTCTTTTTCGAAAACTGTTCCACTTCCCGGAGCCTTTTCTCGGCCTCTGCCCTGCTCTTGTACGGCCCTCCTAGATTCTTCCCTTTCTCGCTGGTCACTTTGTACCCTTCCTTGCATTTCTTTATCATAAGTCATTCCCTCCTTTATGAAGTTTATCATATCAGTTTTCTTGAGCATCTTTTTCGGTATCTCAAGGCCTTGTTCTTTGGCTATCTGCCTGAGTTCATTTCCTGTATAATCATCAGGATTTTCGCCCTTTGCCAATACTCCCATAGAAATAGCAGGCCTGGTTTCTTCGCTCACAGGCCCACGTCTTGCAGGCCCAAATTGTTCAGGCCCACTTGGACCAACATCAGACGGCGGGGGCGGCAACCGACCGGGTTCAGGGGCGGGTAATTTCCTTTGTTCTTCCGGCAGTAGCCCCACTGGTTGCCTTGTTTCACTAACAGCCTGCGGAGGGGGAGTTGCCTCAAGCCCCCTTTCTGCTCTTACAGGAACAGGCTGTAATTCCCCTTGCCTTGGTTCGTTTAAAACATCTTCCCCAACTATATAAGATAAAGATCGTAAATCTTGGGGTTCAAGCCCTCTTAAATCAAGATTTTCCCCTGTAATCAGCCTAAAAGCGATATCCTGTAAATATGGATCTTGATTTGCAAGATCCCGCCTAAGAAGTTCCTGTCCTCTCTGGGTTTGTTTGTAGCCCTGTTCCAATCCTTCGCTGTATGGTAATCCTTGTTCAAGTGCCTGCGCTGATTCTTCAGCCGATATCCCGGCTATTGGAGAAATGCCTGGTATCGTGCCCCTCACTTCCATATCAGAGCGTATTTGCTGGCCCCTGGTAGCGGGTTTCAATAAATCAACAGGCTTAATACTTGGATTGCGAACCTCATTGACGATTTCTTCAAATTCTTCTTCTGTCAATTCCCTGTTTAATTCTTTGGTTTTTGCTATCGCCTTTTTTTGGATATCCGATATTTCAGGTTCTTCTTTTGATTCGGCTTTTGGTTTTTTGGTGTCCAATACGTCAATAAGCCTATTAGCATAATCAAGGGCTGTACCTCCAACAGCCATAAGCCCGCCTTGCCCTGCGCCTGCGATTGCCCCTAAAACTCCTGCCTGCGCTAATCCCTCATCCCACGGTTTTCCAAGAGCAAGATTTTCAAATATTGTTTCCTGTGTTTCCTGTGGAAGTTCCTCAAGGACACCCTCTTTGAATGAGGTAAGGGCTATTTTTTTACCAACATCAAGCAATGATTGTCTTGAAGATGCCCCGTACCCCGCACTTGCTACCAATGCCTCTGCATCCAGTTTATTCAATCCGGGTATTTTTGTTGTCAGTATAGGCACTAATGCCGTTATAGCGCCCGCCCCGACACTGTAAGGCGCAGCCTGTTCAGGAGTCATCCCCTGTCTTTGTAAGTTCGATTGCATCAAGCCTGTTGATATGCTCCCCTCTATAGCCCCGCCGATAGTCGTTAATTTTGCTATGGTCTTAGGATTGCTAAAAAACTTGGCTGCAAAAGCTCTGGCCGCGTCTGTTCCTGCTTTTATACCGGCTTTGCCTAATGCGGTTTTAAGCATCCCGGCGCCTGCCAAGCGCGTTCCCACGCCTCCGGGGATCAATGATGCGGGTAAAGATTCAACGATAGTGCCTGCCGCAACATCAGGCCTTTCCCATACGGCTTTTATGGTATTCCATACGCCCTCGGCATCGGTTACCTCTTTCCTGTGTTCTTTGTATCCTTCGCTTAATTTACCTTCGTAATATTCTTCGGCAGGTTTAATTAAGGGTTCGATCTGCTCTGTTATAGTCTTAGGTTCAGGGATATACTTAGAAACACCCTCCGGCAGTATCTTTTTAACGCCTTTGATTGTATATCTTCTTAGTCTTTCCTGCGGGGCTAAATCCATAAGCCCCGCCGCTGCCTGCGGTAATGAAGTAAAGCCTTTGCCGATAAGCGGGAGCGTATTCCGGCCAATAGATGATACTGTATCCAAGCCTTTGGATATTATGCCAGGTTCTTCTTCGTCTTCAAAAACATACCTATCCTGAGTAAATTTGGTATCATCCTCAAAAACATACCTGTTGTTTATCGGCTCATCTTCAAAAACATAAGGCATTATTTTACCTCATTCCAATTTTTACCATCGGATTTATATCTTTTCCCTGTTTCGGTATCTTTGATTATCTTGCCTTCATTGCCTGCCGGGTCCGGCATGTCTAGGGTAGGATCTCCTGAAGGTGAAGAAAGGCTATTCCTATGTATTTCTTCAGCCCTTGCGTCTATTTGGTCAAAAGGCAATTCGCCTCCCTTGTATTCATTAAACGCCTGCCCCTGTGCTTTAAGTCGTAAATCTGCCTTCTGTTTGTCAGTCATAAGACCTTTATTTTCAAAGCTTTTTCCATACGCTGTCGCTCTTTGCTGTTCAATATCAAGTCCTCTGGTTTTTTGCTCTGCGGATACTCTTTGTGCGTCTGTCATCCTTCCTTCAACGTCTTTTAACATAATAGCCATAGGCAAAATAACCTTATTAATTGCCTCCTTATCACTATCAAAGGTCGCTTTCTGGCCATTATCGAAATAAAGCGTCACCTTAGAAGTTTCTTGCCCTGTTTTCTCGTCTTTACCTTCCTGCCATCTAACATCCTTGATATTTGCGTTAGGGCTCCCATTTTGATTTACAAATTCCATGATAGCGGTCTTATCTTTGGTATAAAATCCTCTTATGGCTTTCTCCGCCATTTGGCTTTTTCTTTCTTTTTCCTGGTCTATGACCAGGCCCCGCGCCTCTGTCACTCTCTTTTCTGCGTCAAGCCTCGATTGTCTTAATCCTTCAGATTCTCTTTGTTTTGTGACTGACGCATAATTCTCTGTTTGAGCAGCTACCAGCCGTCTGTCCATGTCGTTATTAAGGGCTGTTTCTTTTATTTCAAGCTCTTTGGCCTTTAGGTCAAGTTCCCTGGCCTTTATTTCAAGAGCCTCTTTTCTTGCTTCCTGAAGAATACTTCCCGCGCTCCCTCTTTTGATATATCCAGACTTGGGTTGATGTGCTTGGAGCGTCATATTTAGAATAGATGCAGGATTGTTAAATTCCCTTGTCTTTAATCCTAAGCCATATCCAGATGCGAAATCACTTCCTAGAGACATTTTTCATCACCTCTCATTATCCTTGACCTTGGTTTAATAGATTTTTTAAGTCCTCCCTGCTGGTATCCGATGCAATTTGTAGCCCTAGCATTGATGAACCTAGAGAACCATATTGATTGCCTATATCGCTTATTGAATTGGCGATATCCGTAATAGCGCCAGTCTTTGCTACGCTCCCGGCAGTCTTGGCCTTTCCTATGTCAGTTTGCAAGCCCAATAAATTACTTTGGGCACTTGTCTTATCTGATCCCGCCGCTAACTTCATTCTTTCATAATCGCTCAGAGTGCTTTGTTTTGTAGACGTTAAAGCTGCTTGGCCTTGTAGATTACCTGCCAATACGTCCATCGCATTTAACCCATAAGCGCCTTTAGCGCCCGCCGCCGCTGTTAAAGCATTCGCTGTACTCGCTTGTAGACCGAGAAGACTGCCCTTTTGCGCCATAAGAGATGTTGCCAAGCTCCCGGCCTCCATGGGATTAATAATTGATGCGGCTTTTAAAGTTGCATCCATAGACCGAAGTTTTTCAATATTTCTCGCTCTATTCATGGCCTCCACTTTTGCTCGTGCCTCGCCAAGTACAGATTTTTTCTGTAAAGCTCCGAACTTCCCACTTGTGGGGTCAATACCATAACTCATTGCTTCTCGCGCCGTCTCGCCCCTGGCTAATTCGTATTGCGTGCCTGTATCGGCGGCAGCCCTTCCAGACACACCTTTAAAGTCTGGTGCTGATTCGCTGATTAACTGATTAGCCAAACCTTGCTTTGTCTCTATTTGCTGTAAGGCTGTTGCTAATGCCTGTTCGGTTTGTTCGTCGTATTTGCCTGTTTCTCCTATTATATTTTGCAAAACGGATTCTATATTGTTTATCGCATTATCAAACTCTGCCGACCCCTCTCCGTATTGCGTCTTTATGCTCTGTGCGAGGTCATCGTATTTTGATAAAATACTGTCATATTCTTTTGATGCCCCTATTTTCATAGCGTCTATGTCTTTTACCGTTTTTCCATAATCAGATTCGATTGAAGATGCTTGTTTTTTAATGTCTCCTATAATGCTATCAAAATACGGGTCTCCTGTTGATGAATTAACGCCTGATAACGCATTTTGCAAAGTGGATAATGAAGCATCAGTGATATCTCCCCATTTTTTAAGAAAATCATTTGCGTATGAATCTGCTTTTGAACCAGAGGATTTTAAATCTTTGATAGTGGCTTCGTTAGCAGCATTGTATAATTTACTTGCCCTTGTCGCAGCCTCAAGAGAATCATACGCTTTTCCGTCAGAACCTATGTATCCGAGAACTTGTCCCCTACTACCTTTTCTTATGGTTACTCCGTCCCCCGTTACAGTTGATAAATTACCATCCATTGATTTATTCTCCTTATCCCTGCATTAATTCCTGCATTGAATCAGCCATATCGAAACGTCTTACTTTGACATTGCCGACTATTATTATTTCCCAGGCCCTTGCTCTTATGCCGCCCTTAATCAAAAATGGCTTATCAGTGGCATATATTTCTTTTTGGTGTAAAAGAGTATCATCACCATATATCTGTATATAAAGATTAAAATCCCCTGAATAATCCGCTACCGCGGGGACTGTCTCAAGATCATCTCCATTTATCTCAACATCATACCCTATAAGAGGATTCCATGTTACCCCTGCCGATATTATCTCATTATTCCTTTTTATGGCCCTTTTCCGCGCTTCCAATTCTTTATAGTAATCGCTCCGGTCTCCGGTATCGGATATTACCCTGGCGCAATAAAAAGTCTTTTTCTTGGAAAGAAGCTCTCTACCGGAATGCCATGTTAAATTATTCGGATACGGCTGTGTTGTATCTCCCTCCCAATGGTATATGTTATTACGATAAAGAGACAATCCTTACTCCGTTACATACCAAACCTGGTAATCATGAGTTGCGTTTGGGTCTGTTTCAAACTGCACAGTATTGTAAGTTGTTGAAATTGTTAAATCATCTACATCGGCATCGTCGTAGTCCTCATTCACTTTAATGATATCGCTGTCTGCTGATATTGCGTTTGACAGCCCAAATTTCTTACCCCATCCGATATCAATTGTGTCTCCTGCTCCCGCTCCTGATACCGAATCAATAGTAATCGAGTCTATTTCAGACCATGCCTCATTAAGGTCTGTGCTCCCGACTGTAAGATCTGCCAGCGCCTTCGTTTCAGTTCCCGCCTCGCCTGTAGACAATGTTCCAGCTATGGTAATACTTAAAGCTGTAACAGAGGCGTTTTCATCGGTAAGTGTTACAACAAGGTTTCTTGGATAGTCCGGTTGCGCTATCCCCGCCATTACCCCGGCCCCGCCTGTTAAATCGTATTGTGTTGCTTTGCCTGTTGTGCTTCGCGCATCAGGATCTATCCATATTTCGTTATATCCGCTCATAACATCACTCCTCAAAAAGTATAAATTGTCGGTTTTCTGGTCTACGTAGGTTGCGAAGGTATAAAAATCTAAGGTGGTAAGTTGTCCTGTAATCAGATCAAAAACTATACCCCCTTCATTATCAGTCGTTTGCCAAAAACCAAAATATTTATTATCATGAATGCAACTGTGCATTGTATCTGGTGACAATGCCTGCCATGTCTCAACATTATGATGATTTTTTGTAAGAAGGTCTCCCGTGCCGTCAGCGTTTAATGACCTGAGTCCATCCGCTGCGGGATATATAGTTACAGGCCCATAAGTCTCAACTCCTCTTTTTGATAAGCAGGGTTTAGTTTTAGGAAGTCTTGTTAAGGTTATGCTTGCAGGGCTTGTTCCTGTAGCAAGATACGGTTCACCTTCTGTCAAAATAATAGCTGTATTCCCTGATCCTGAACTTGATATTGCGACAATATCATCAGTTACCGAATTTATGTAACTTATAGGCCATGCCCACGGTCTATAAGGAACGCAGGCATACAGGTCTTTACCCACAAAACCCAATAATATACCATTCCCCATATAAGTTATCCCTGAAAGAGTCTGAGGCGGAGGGTCCCAATCAGCATCAGCCTGACCCCCATCATCGTAATTCAATGATGGACAGCTTTCACCAAGGCCGTCATCTTCAATCGTATCGTCATAGGTTGTGAGATTCGCATTTATAGCGTCAAGATATTTATACTGCGCCGATATATCGCCAACTACTATTCGGTATATTCTTTTTGTTGCCAGATTATTCTTAAAACATCTCCATATAACAGTATTGTCTATGGTGTTTCTGTCAACGGTTTCGTTCCAGGTGGGTTCAGCTCCCCCCGATGTACCGGCCTGAACACAAATATACATATATGTGCCGCCCTCGTCTGTTGTATCAAATACAACGTCATTCAGGCTGTAAGCCGTTCCCGTCACCCATATCATTGTCATATCCGATAATGTGACACCCTCGCCGTTTTTAACAAGCAAAGCTGTGCTCGCAGGGCTTACATAGGATTCTTCCCCCCAATCCGTTACAACCGTCCAGATATACTGAACATACCGATCAACACCAGAGCCAGCAGGAGGTGGGCTGGCAGCAGATGTGAGTGCGGTTTTAGGTGAAGGCACGGCCAGGGGGAAGAAGTTTCTCGGCATTGCGCCAGATCCGGTTGTCGCTTCTGTTAAATTGGTTTTTTTAGGGATTCCTGAACCGGTATAATATATTTTATTCTCTGTGTCGCCCGATACGGGGGCGGGGACAATGTCAACGTCGGCATCAATACAGAACCAGTATTCATCAACATATTTATAAAGGGTTTTGATCAGTCCTTTATTGACTGCAAGTTCCGTAAAAAGGTAATTATACCAAGGGCTTAATTGACCGTCAGCAAAGTTGCAATTTTCAGCCACTTGAGCACTCTGAAAACCTATCAAGTCTTTTGATACTGCGGGGAATATCCCGCTTGGTTGTGTTATTGATAAAAGCATTTTTACCCTGCGTAATTAACCCACTTGAATGTTCCTAATCCACCATCATCAGTACCATTACCTAGCGCGACATAGAATATCCCATCATCGGCATTTTTTACCATCCCCCATAAATGAGTGGTTGGAATATCGGAGTCATCAAAGGTATATTCGGTTAAAGTGCCCTCTTCTGATATCCTAAAGATTTTGAGCGCACAATCATCTTCCGCATACCCCCCAACATATAGGAGTTTATTGTTATCATAAATAATAAACTTTGGACTGAACACGCCCGCAATTGTCGTATCTTGTCCGACGTAAGTAAGGTTTCCACTAACATCCATTTTGTAAATATCAATTCCTTCATCACCTGCATAAAATATAAATGTACTACTATCAGTGACAGCGTATCCAAGTATAGGCCAAGATGAAATCGAAGAACTAAGACTATCGACAAGAGATAATTCGCCCGACCCGTTTATGGTATATGTACACACGCCTTGCGAACCCGGTCCAGTAGCATTAGTCGCTACAATTATGTTGTTTACGGTTTTTACATCAAATACCACTGTTCCAACAGTGTCAACCAATGTTAATTCCCCTGATCCATTAACAGAATAAGATCGAAGCCCTGAACCTAGACAGGCAGCTATTATATACCCATTTAATCCTGTAATGGCATCAGGATAATCATCTTCGCTAATCTCAGCATTATTAAGATAAGTGATAGACCCTTCTGATATTGAAAATGATATTAAATGGTTTACGGAATCAAACTCATCGCTACCAGCATAAACAAATGTTCCATCTGAGTATAATCCACGAGACCAAGAATAGCCTTCTTGGTCAAAATTATCTACAGGCCCCGTCATATTTCCATCCCCATCAACGAGATATGTAAAAAGTCCTGCGCCCTGATCGAGAGCTATAATATAATTTCCTTCATAAATAACACTCCACATATTATCGTATCCGCTATCATCATGGTCAATCAAAGTAAATTCAGGCGTAAGCGCAGGTGATATAGGATATCCATTGGCATCATAATATTCCCCAAGATCAGGGCATATAGTACCCGCAATTAAACGCCAATTTGTCCCGGATGTGTTTTTAAACCATCTTTTTTCGCAATCCTCGTCGCCTGTTTGGTAAACCTTTTCCCCTCGATAATCAGCCGCTAAAATTCCATGAGGATTATATTCGATTTGCCTTGCAGCATCGTCCTGCGGTTTAATAGCAGTTAAAAGAGCTGCGTTCATTCTCTGATTAATAATAGCTCCATCGTACCATTGAATTGCGGTTGTTCCGTCCTGTTCCCTTTCGGCTGTTAATTTTTCACCTGATATTCCGGTTATTTTTACCACCTCAATATGATTCTGGGAGTCGGTAATAGTAGCATACATATTCTTCGTAGAATCCCATTGAGGTAGAAAACACTGAACATCTCCGGGGTAAAGTTCTATTGTTGTGGCTGTTGAACTTATCCCACCTTTTATCCGGCCAAAGGCTAAATTATTAAATACAAGCTCAGTATTTGCAGTCATTTAAGCCCCTTCCCCGTTCATCAACTTCCAAGTTCCATCACAATCCTTATGCCAGGTATCATCCTCAGTATTATAAACCTCTTCGCCGAAATAGGCGGCTGTTGTTCCCAACACCTCAGGATCTCCCGCGACCTCCCTTTCCACGCCTTTCTGCTGAAATGCTGCCAATATGGTAGAGCTTAAGACAAGTTTAACGGTTGCACCAACGGTAAAGCTATATGAATCTGTGCGGGTTACGGTTAAAACATCCGTTGCCCTTTTCGTGCATGTCATGTATGGCTTTTGACTGCCTTGAATTACCTGTATGATAAATTGCTCGCTGCCCTCTGTCGGATTTGGAAATAAGGCCCCTTCACCGGCTGTAACCTGCAATGTTGCATCAGATCCACCCAAAGCTACGGCCAATTCGGATTCAGCGTTATTCGTAAAAATGTATTTTAAGGCCATTACGCAAAAAACCTCATTTTAACAGTCATTTGTTTATTTGTTGCACCCGTAAATCTCTTCATTTTTGCATCGTTATAACCACTCTTAAATATTCCACCATGCCTTATTGCTTCTTGCGGGTCGTAATATGACCGCTGTTTTCTGTTAAACAGGTCTTCAAGGGCACCGGATTCGATGATCAATTCATAATCATCGTATAGAAAATCAGGGACGGATATTGCTGTCCTGGCGGGCATTAAGATAACTGATACCTCAAGGCCCTCTGTGCTTGCGTCTTCTGGTTCAGGATACAAGTGAAGGTGTTTGTCAATATTATCCACATAAAACCTTGAAGGTTGCGGACCTGTATCATATCGCCAGCCCGGATATGTATTATCAAGGTCAGCCTCAGACGTACATATCAGTTTACAAAAACTGTCTTCATCCGCCCCGTCCTCTTTATATCTTACGCCGTCCTCTGGAATCGCTATAAGTTCAGCGTATAAGGCCTCTGGAATGGTCAACGTGTACTCCGATGTATCGGCTACAACATCAATCAAGCCTAACGTGTATTTCCACAACCATGTTTCCTTGCAGAATTTCCGGCAGGCATGGCGAACAGCATCATTTATGTCTGTGACAGGAATAGCCGGGATATGCTTTAAGATATTGGAATACCAATCAGTTAAATTATTAGCCACCTTGAGTTGCCTCCTGCTGATTATCGTTTTCCCTTGCTATGTTCCCTGGATTGTCCGAATCCCTTTTATACGCACGGGCAAGAATCCTCTTTTCAAGCATCTGGACATATTTTTCAGATACTGCCACAACAGCGGTCTCCCAATCGCCATCCTCATCCCAGACGATGGCATCAGGTAAAACGGAATACTCTATTTGAACATAACCGTTTCCATCACTTGGCGGGTAATTCCAAAAATGCTTTGGGTCAGCAGGGTCAGGCATAAAATTAAGGATTTCCTCTGTGGCCGTAGCTTGATTCCATTCCCTATCAGACGCTTGCATTTCTACAATGCCACAAGGAACAACAGGAGTTCCCATTGTCTCCCCATCATCACCCATGTTCATCAAAACCCCCAAAAGCGCGATACCGTCATTTGGGATATACTGACTAATGCCCGCCGCCATTTTAATGGCTGTGATAGTGGGATTCGCATCAGGGTAGTCGGATATTATCTTACGAATTTCAGCATTATAATAACTGACTAGGTCAGACTCGGGAAATGCCCTGTCGTCTTCGTCTTCACTTGTGTCCTGAAGAGTATCCGCTACCCTATCCACGAGGCTTTTAACGGTTAATATAGCCATTTATTTAACCTTTATTTCTTGTTGTCGAATTGCTCTTTCAGTGTTTCAGTTCTTTTTGCGATTGCCTGCGCCTTTACAGCATCCAGATCTACGGTTTCGGGCGTTATTCCATAATTGGCCTCAAGATAATCTATAACAGACTTTACCTTTCTCATGCCTTTTATGGTATGGATATCTCGATCATTCTCAACTATATCCTTAAACGCTATAGCGTCCAGTTCTTCATTCGTTTCAGGCTCTCTTTTATCAGGCGAGATATTTCCTTTGTCGGCTTCCGATATCTGAGAATTTATATCCGCCAATTCATCCTGTAATGCTTTAAGCGCCTTTGCACCTTCTTCGATGTCAGTTGGCACGCCTTCCCCGCGTTTCATAGCAAGAATAGCCTTCGCCTCATCCAATTGTCTTTTTGTTGCCGCTATCCTGGTTTTAACAATATCAGGATCAACCAACATCATGTCATTGGCTTTGCGTTTAAGCAAACCTTCTGTGGTAACATATATCCTGTTTGTACCTTTTTGAAGTAAATACTGCGTCATCGTGATTATCCTCCTTAATAATAGGGGGATTTCTCCCCCTATTTTAAAATGTTAGACGATATCAATCCATGCAACATCAGCCCAGAACACGAATATGGCCGCGTCAGTGGCATGATTGAACTCAATATCGATTGATCCGTTTGTGATATACAGCTCACCGCCAGGAACATCATCGTTACCAAAGGCATCGGCGGCCGTGCCGTCTGTTGTCGCGTCGGTAGCCCCTGCTGTCTCAATGCTGAATATTCCCCATCCATCGATATCTGTTGCGTCCTCTGTTTCTGTAGCAGACGTCACTCCGGCATTAATAGTACATGTGGCGCCTTCCCCTGTGATGGTATAGCATCCACACTTTTCAACCATTGTGCCTTTCGGAACCCAGAAGATTTCGAGAATATCATCTGCCGCAAATCCGGTTGACGCAAGTGCAACTCCAGTATTCGGTGCGGTTGTCAATGCCAGACCGGAGTATGCTCCTGCCGCTATAAGGGCAGGAACGTCTATTTTTTTATAAAGCCTTTCCCTGCCAAAACCAGGCAGGCCATAGCCCGCCCCCTTCCATTGATATGTACTCATAATTTACACTCCTTTTTTAAAAAGTTTGTAGGCCCGCCGAACCTCTCCGGGAAGGGCCTTAGTTATTAATCGTCAGCATTGACAAAACGGCAATAGAAATCGCCCAGGAGTTCTTCTTTGACGACTTTATAACCGAAGTCATTGAAACCACTGCATACCTTACCCCTGATCTTTACATCCTCGCCGATTTTCAGTTCATTCAACTGCGAAGCATAGCAAGTACCTTCTTTCTGTCCGAAAAGGACATGAAAACAGGTATAAGCGCCATCTGTAACGGCTGTCAGGGTATTGACCTTGTAAACTTTCATGCCAGTTAAAGGCATTGTACCCATCCATCCGTTTTTAGCGACGGGCTCTCCATCCTTATACACGTTGGCATCCTTCAGATCGCCTTTCTGGTAGAGGTTGGCCATGGCCGGAGGCACTACGATAAACCTCCCATTATCTTCTGCGAACTGCTCATCCAGGCAGGAATTGCAATCAACTGTTTTATCGTAAGCATTGGTTTTTGTTACGACAAATGGCGTACCGCTTACGCCCAGATTATAACCGGCAGTTTGCTTTCCTGCCGTTAATCCGGCGTTATAGATACTCGCATCGGCGTAGATATCAGCGAAAATAGCTGTTTCGATATTGATGTTCATCTTTTTTCCGCCATGTTCAGCCCATCTACCCTGAAGATCCAAATCGCTCTGAAACTCGTCAACACGGTCAATCACGAAAGAGAAATACTTTTCATGATCTATCGAAACGGTTACAGGAGGATTATCGAGGTTTTCAATAATGATTTCCCCGTTTTTCGCTCTTTCCCGGATAGTAATATCGGGCAGGGTTCTCGCTATTACTGCGTCTCCACCTTTTTTTAATTCGTCAAGGTAGTTATTATTAGTAACTTCCTTGAGACAGGTTGCCTCGTACAGTTCGACAACCATCCTTTTGCTGAAATATGTCGGTACATAATTACCTGAATATTGCGGTGTCCCCGCTGCTGCTCCTATAGGCATAATCAATTCTCCTTTAAGTTAGATAGCAAGCGGGATATTTTTAACCTTAACATGCTGTTTATCTTCCCCGCGCCTGCATTTGTTGTTGTTTATATCTTTCAAGTAATTTATTAAAATCGCCTGAAGATAGCTTCCCTTGTTGCATCATTTTTTGTGCGAAGTCCAAATCATCTTCTGTGACTGGCCTTATCTTTCCGCTCTTACCACCGGTAGCCGCAGAACCCGAATCGGGGAGTATCTGTTTTTCAAGCCCAGATCTCTTGTTTTCCGCGTTTTCGCCGATAAGCTTTTCAAAGTCTTTCACAACCGCGACTAAATCATCAGCATTCATGTCGTCTATTGCCTTCTGCGCTTTTACCCTGTATTGGGTCATATTCTCATCATATCCGCTTAGAAAATTTACCCACCTTGGATCTGCATTCTCTCCCGAAGCTTCTCCGTTGTATTTGTCGAAATTAGGAGTCTGACTCTTAACTGCTTTCCAGAATGCGTCAGTTGTAGATTTTGCAACGCTCTCTGATGTCTTGGTTGCCGTGTCTTTTACTGACGTGAAGTCATTTTTGATACTCTCGTTTTCTCCCTTCAACCTTGCGTTTTCCTGCTTCAGGGCGTCAGCCTCTTCAATAACGCCATTTAACGTATTGATAATATTAATTATTCCATCATCGTAATCGTTAAAATCATCCGGGTCTAATTTCGAATACTTTGTCGCTTTATGCTGCTCCTTTTTAGCTTTTGTATCCGGGTCAGGTTTCTCAGCTTTTAACTCCTTAATGAGTGCGTTTGTGTTTTCGAGTGTTGCGCTTAATGTTCGGTTACTTTCTCTTAATTCTTTGAGTTCAGCGTGTAGTTTGGGAACCTCCTTGTTGTATTTTGCCTGCAAGACCTCAAACTTATGCTTATAACCTTCGTCAATCTCTTCTTTTTTGAGGGGCTCGGCCTCCGGTATTGCTTCTCCTTCCAATAATGCTTTAAGTTTTTTGTCATCACCTGAGTCATCAACTACAACAGGGGGAATCTCTTCTTCTTCAGCGGCACCCCTTTTTTCGGGTTCATCGACGCTTCCCTGTTTCTTGAGTTCTTCCTCAGCTTCCCTTTTTGCCTGTGCTACCTTTGACATTAAATCTGGCATCTTTTTTTCCTCCATCGAGCCGACTTTACGGTCTTCGATATTTTTTAATGCTCACGGGAGCTTATTCCATCCGGCCAGTCTTCCCATGTCGCACATATAAAAAAAGCCTCAATGATAGGATTTCTCCTACCAAAGAGGCTTGTTTTAAGCGTGTTTGGCTTCCCTTGCCCGAGTCCGTGGAGTGGGGTTAAGGGGTTATTTTATTATTCTTCCCAGCTTATACGACTCCATTGAGTCATTGAAATAGCTATATAAGTTGAACCATCTTCCTTTAAATACTTCTGTTCGCCAATATATTTTGGTTTTCCTAGTGCATTATATATCATTGATAAACCTGAAGCTGTTTTAAAGTCATGATACTGAATTAATTTAGGTTTATCTTTTGTTAATAAATTAGAAGATACAACGATAGTAGCAGCTCCTATAGCCGCTTTTTTAAAAAATGATCGCCTTGATATATCTGTCATGACACCACCTTAACCGGTTCCATCCAGTTACTTTGAATAAACCACTTACCAAACGCCGGCACAATTATATGCGGGGTCTGGTAATGCCCGCCTTTTCTTCGATACGGCGCACTGATAAAATAAGCGATTTCATTGTGATGATAAAAATAATGGCCGGTGCGCCATCGATCTTCTTTTTTATCATATTGCCTGTCTTCTGCTTGTAAGTCAACATCTTTCATGCGCTTATCTAACAGCTTCATTGCCAATAGCTGTTGAGGTTTATATTTTTTTGTTGGTAATAAATGCTCTGTTTCTTTTTTTACTTGCATCACCATAAAATGATCATCCGGGTATGCTAACGCCTGCTGAATGATTTTATCTTTATCAATACCGAATTTGAGATATATCCCCTGCATAGCATCATTTGTCCATTTTAAGGCTTCTCTCAGGCTGTTGAAAACATATTCTTTGCATTGATTATTCATAACCAGGGTCAGATTATCAATGTCGGTTTTCTTCATCTCTCCGAAAGTCATTTTATCGGTTGCGTCTCTGCGGAAGTCTTCAGCCATTGTTGACCCCCATCTTTTCAACATAGTCACAAATGGTAGCGCAAGTATTTCTTTCAATAATCGCCACATCATCCATCCCACCAAACAAGCCATTGTCCCTTCTTAATTTTCCTATTTCTTTGATTATTCGTTCGCGCTCATCCCTGCGGATCTTTTCGACTGCCTGCTTGGCTCTGGCTTTTTTCTCATTTTTAAGGAAAAGGTCCATGGCTTCGTCATTCGCTTTTTTTGCTTCTCTGGCAAGCGCCCGGTTCGCTGACTCAAACCAATCATCTCTGATATCCTTAGCCTCACTCTTTTTAGGTTCAATATTGTCCAAGTAGCACAGTAAATGCTTATCAAGGATGTCTATCAGATGAAGGTCGTCGGGCCAGTCAAGATCTCCATATTCTTCACATTGTGATCGAAGAAAATTAATGGTGTCATAACGCTCTTTGATAAGGTTTGCGAGTTCACGTGCTTCATTCGCCCTCGCTTCAGCTTTGATCTTTTTAAAACTATCCCTGATTGGCTTTGCTTGCTCTTCTGCGACACCTCTAAAAGGAGAATCATTCATCATTTGTTCCCTTAAGTGTGCTACCCTTTCCTTTTCGGCTTTCGGATAAGATAAAACAATATCTTTTAAAAAGTTTGGTTTATCTTTTGACCATCCAACTATCTGGTTTATCGCACTGACAATCGCATTAACTCCATCGTCGTATTCTTCATATTTCATTTCATCTAATTTACCATTAATGAAAAATGATCCAATATCTGGCGGAGACAACTCAATATCTTTGATATACTCTGGGGTCGCAATATCCTTCTTCGGCATGAATTTGCCGCATGTTAGCCAGCCTTTGGTTATATAATGCCTGTAAGGGGCATCCTTACAACATGTATAATAATCTCCTGTAGGCAGATTTTCCAAGACGGCTATTGTAGCCATACCTAATGGTCGCATAAACTCACAATTCAAGCATACTCTTTCATTTTTTTTATCCATTTATCACCTCGCGCCCGTTCTCATCAACATAGACCGGGATACCAAGCATCCTGACAAAAGCCCTACCCCTCTGGCGCTGGTCATACACCTCAAATATAACACCCTTGAACCGGAATTGTTCGCCTTTTCGCAATGGATTCTGCGAATCTTTCAGCTTTAATAGCTTCATTGTTACAGGTTTTTTTTCTGATTTCTCTTCATTAACCGTCTGATTTTCAGACTCAGGCTGATCGCCTTTGGTTTCCACTTCTGGATTCATTAGACTTCTCCTCTTTTAAAAGTGTTTCCAGGGAGCCTACTATTGATTTCAGCCCCCTGATTATTGCCATTATGACATCTCTATCGGATATAGACAAATTATTACTCCGCTATTACGACTGCGCTCCGTAATTACATGATGGGACAGATACTGTACCATCACCGCAAGTAATTACGTTATTAGCCCCATACCCTGCCGTAATAACATAAGCACTTGCACCTGCGTTCTCTGCTGACACACAGGTATTATTGATAGAGTAAAGAACTCCGTCCGCACCATCATCAATGACTTTATCGGCAACTTGGATATAATTATCAGCGATAAGCCCATTCCGGCCCTGTGCAGCAGTCATGGTTCCCGTAGCAACGATTCCGTTGTCGGCTCCTCCAAGAATACGATTCCCTATGATACGCAGGCCGTTAATAAGACCAGCGCCAATATCAATAACATCACCGGAAAATGCTCCAAGAAAATCCGATCCCATGATCTTAACATACTGAGCAGCAGTCATATCAATTGCAGACGGGGCCGTGAATGCTTCATAGTGGGCATCAAAGAGGCAATTCCAAAGCTCAAAACCGCCACCTGTTGTGCTTGCCAGCGTCCATAGATCACTTGAGGCAGCCGGTCTAAATCTGACATTGAAAAATCGACAACCCATCTTATTGCCAATAGGAACATGGTTTCCTCTTATGCAGGCCATCGGATAATTATCAGATGATCCGCAACCTATGACATCACATTTTTCTGGGAGTAATACTATATCTTCTTCAAGATCGTCACCCGCAATAAAAATCCTGTTACGCCGCGCCCACCACCTGTTAGCGGAAAGCGCTATACTTGTATTACTTGCGGTTGTTGCTTCGGCAAAAGTTTTAAACGGTCTTTTATCATTTCTCCCCCAGCTTTTCCCTTTTCCTGACGCTGTCACATTGCCATCAACAAAATAGTCCTCTCCGCCATACGGATTTGCTCCTGGCATTATATTGCGCCCATTAATATCATACATCTCTCTAACTGTAAATTGTCCAACCGATAACTGTTCAAATCTCATTTTAATTCTCCTTTGTTAAATTGTTATCGCCCAACGCTTCCATTCTCTCCCGATGAGAGATAGCGGAGCGTACCTACTTCAGATCAATCAATTCGCTCAATTCTTCGAAAAACTGAGCGATTCCCTGAGCTTGGTGTAACTGCTGATCATTTGTCGCTGTTCTTAACACTTTATCGACCTTCTGTTCCGTTACGTACAACATTTTTAAAACGCCTTCATTTCCCCGTTTATCCCGACTTTCTTTCAAGAGCTTAATATCGTGCAGGTCAACGTCGGTTAATTCGCCTGTTGGTATCCAGTTAGCCATTCGCCATTAACCTCCCTGGCTCATTCCCCTTCTGTCCTCCCGCTAAATCCTGCGCAGCTCCTTTTTTTACCGGCAACATTGCGCCTTGAGCCCCTCCTGTATTACCAAGTAATTCGGCTAATTGCGCCTGAAGTTGCTGAATAATCATGTCTTTCTTCTCCATTTCAGCAATTTCATCATCGCTCGGAACAATATCGTTATCATATTTAAGCCCTGCCGCGTTTTCTCTAAGCATATTGGCTCTGCCGCGCTTACCAATAATTTCAATGTCAATTGGGTTTGTTGTAGCCTGCTGAAATTCGTTCCGCCTAAGTTGTAACTGCTCCTGAGCAATGATATAATCAGAGGCCCTCGCCCGAATGTTAATATCCCCTATTTTGGGAACATCATCGTCATAAAGCATAATACTCAACCAGTGTTCATAAATGACTTTCTTGATGATATTGTCGTCAATACCCATAACGACATTCCGCATCATGGCATTCATGTTGTTTATCTGCATTGCAAAGCCGGAGGCTGTGTCATTCGCGCCTTTATCGCTTCCGCTCATATAATCCGGTATGCCCGTTGTTTCTGCCGCCTGCCGTGCAAATTGCTGATATACCTCTAAAAATATGTTTGAATATGGATTAAATTCAGTCAGATAAACAGCTTGAGATGGGCTATTAATGTCTGATCGTGTTTTAAATATCATCCATGGTGTTATTTCTGTCGGGTTAAATCCAGGGGCTAGTCTATCCCAGAGAACTTCAATTATCGGCCCTGAAGCAAAAGCCATTCTGTTAAACAAAGACCGTGCGCAGGCATTACAGGCCTTTTGCTCTGATCTCATGAGTATAACGGGACTTTCACCCCAAATACTATCATTATTGTAAGAAAACGATGCTGCAAAATACGGTTTGTAGCCCAGAGGATGAGCATTTAGTCGGGCCATAATCACCCAATCGCCTATCAGCCATGCTGTTATATTATACGACATTTCCGGTTTTAAATTATCCTCTTTGCTGCCCCATTCAATCAGGGCCTCACCTTGCACTGCGCCCCAATACTCTATCGCGTCAATCTGTGCATCGGGGTCTGTTTCTGCTGTAAGCCTGCCCTCAGCTATATTCCTTGATGTATCGCTTGACAGCCATTCCCTGAGCCCTCCTTGCCCGTATTCGGCCAGCACCGCACGTATAGCGTCATCGTCAAAACCATCAACCCCGATCATGGATTGCAATTCAGATGTCCTCATCCTATGCCTTTGACATAAATATCCTTCTTGAATATTCTTCGCGCCAGGAGCAAAATACATATCATAAGGGCTTACCCTTTCATATTTTCTCACAGGTTTTCTAACAGTCTTTATCTGTTTATTTCCCGTTAATCCATTATCCACCCAATCAACAACTGGTTTCATACGAGTTATGGGGCCTTTCATGAACGCTGTCGGGAAAATAGCAACATCATTAATCAGCCTTGCTAACTCTTCGTAAAACCCTCCTTCAATAAGTTGATCTTCAACGTATTTCTCCATAACCTCAGTCTGGTTTTTCGCTCTTTTGTAACCCTCCGTCATTGTCTTTTTACGAATTTCATCCAGTCTGTTTTGAACCTGTACCTCGTCTACTGAGTAGATCCCGTCAACGCTGACCATCTCAACCACTTCTTTTTTTACCTGTTCTTCTATTTCCATTTGAGTTTCTTCAGGTAAATCTGGAACAGGGCTCGGATCAAATCCCCATGGCTTATCAACTCCGGCAGGAAGTAGAGAGTTTTTTAAAATTGCCTCACATGCCCGGCTTTTATTGTTCGTCAGCATCATATAGAGTTCTGATCCGCCAGGTGTCTGCTGCCTTATTTTCGCCAAATCTGAGGGGTCATATTCACCTTTTCGTGCCCTAAGACATGAATCAAGGAGGTCATCGATACCATCAGATGTTTTTGCGTTTTTTGCCGCTTCGAACGCTTTCCTCACATGCCCAGCCAGCATTGTTGGTAATGTACCCGCCTGTTCTTCCCTGACATTATTAATCAATTCCCGGATGCGTAATTCTGCTGACGTAGCTGATTTATTCGGCTTATCCTTTTCAGTTTCCCGCTCTATTGTCATCATCGCCCCGGTTGGATAATTATCTGATTTTATTTTATTGTTTACGACATCTGATATCATACGAAAAACCCGCTTTCCGATCTCGGAGTTACATCTTTTGAATAAATTGATGGTTTATAGAATTTATGTGCTTCCAGGTTATACACGTTACCCGGCTGCGCGACCGGCATTATATCTCGCTCTATACCGGCAAGAATATATCTGAGCGCGTGAAAGGCATAAAGCGCAGGATCTTCCAGCGCAGCCTTAACATCGGCTGTATTCCTTTGGTCTTTAATGCCTAAATTCTCTAACTGTTTGTAAATTATACTTGTTTCCGGGCTGCTTATCGCTGATTCCGTTATGTACTGATTGACCAGCGATAAACCATAAAGCAGGTCTGACGCTGACGGCGCAGGCATTAACCGCCAGGGCGCATAAGTCTTGATCCCGGCATTATGAACATTAGCGAAGAACCCGTCCTTGCCCTCCCGGTCTGCATAAACGGTTTCAACATCGTTTTTTATGGCGGCGTCTATGAATTTGGTTACCAATTCGCTTTGTGAGGCACTTTCAAATTCATCCATCCATGTGACTTTAAACAAACCTGATTCTGTTTGCTCAAATTCCAGGGCTATCGTCAGATAATATCCGGGAATGAACCCGGTAGGTGAAACCATTGCAGAAATGACGTTAATGGCATAAAAAGAAGCATCTCCTCCGGCATCGTTGTAATAATCAACGATATAACCGCCTCTATCTCGTCTTATCTGCTTAAAACCTTTCATCTGGTTCCTTTTAAACTTCCTGTAAATATATTAGCAGTGCCATTTCTCGCCATCGTCTCATAACACTGTGCCAGCCGGAAATGGTCAGGCCCTCCAAGTTTCGGTATATAAATATATCTCTGTGATCCTGTCTTTTCGTCAGTCTCCAACTTTTTAGCCGTTGCATGACAATGTTTTGCGTATGTTTCTACAATCTTGCTTTGTTGTGGAATTATGATATCTTGATTGCTTATTTCTCTATGGCTTGCGTCCATAGCATCAGTTCTGTATGATGTGACTGTATAATCCCTCTCATTCCAAGAATAATCACCCTTTTGATGCTCTGAAAAATAAGAGAGGTAAACCTTAAGTGGAAATCTTTTTGCAAATGCCCTAGCCCCATCCTGATTTGGCAGCCCGTCAATTACGCAACGGCCTATATTAAATCGTTTCATCAACCCATCTAATTCTGACCAACCTTTTTCTATGCCAATAAAAATTATCTTGCCCTTTTTCGTTGCATGTTTTTTGCTGATAACAATATGGAATAAATCACCTTCAGCGCCTCCCTGGTCAATACCCATGTAACACGGTCCAGAATCTGAATCTGATATGCCATAATCACCACAACAATTGTAAACTTCTTGGATTGATAGTCTATTTTCTGCTTCGATATAGGGGCGGCCCAAGCGCAGGCGAATGAAATTTGCCTTATCGGTTTCAGGGTGTTCCCAGGAGTTTAACAGAGACTTTAAATCAATCCATGGATATGAAGGATGTCCTATTGTAAAACCGATAATCTCTTTTTCTTCCGGCCTCGCTGACACCCACTCACCAAATCTTGGATCAATCTGTTTCCCGCAATGTGTACAAATACGGATAACCGATCCATCAGGCATCCTTCTTAATATTTTTTCTGTGCTTGTGAGATTCTTTTCGTTCCAATATTCCTCCAAATCCATACATATCCATTTGCCGCACGCTTGACACTGGATATACCAATATTCTTGATCTGATTCCTGAAATTTCTTATCACTTGCATAATCCGGTAGGGTGGGGTTTGCGAGATATGACATTGTGCCAATATCAGATTTTGCCATACGTCCTTCGATAAATTCGACAATCTTCATATCCATTTCATCGTATTCATCAAGTACAGCATGGTCAACTGGATCTCCCTTTAGGGCTGCACTTGATTTCATGTCCCCACGGCCCCCGATGTCCTGTGACAGCCTGCCGGATCTAAAATATAAAAATCCTGTACCTATTTTTTTAATTGTTGCAGAATCAGTATCTCGGACAAAACAACCTATGGTATCGGGATTATCTTTAATAAGTGGATTAAATCGGGATTTCCCGAAATCGGCAATTTTGTCTTTTGACGGCATTAAATACATTACACCACGTTTGTAATATGAGTATCGTAGGCCATGAATAGTATTTAAAATTTCACCTTCTGAAAATGTCCCCTGAGTGCCTTTGCGAATAACTTTAACCTTTGGCCTTAATGACATTGGACGAACTTGGAACTCATGACCATCCAGAGAAAACAGTATATTGCCAATCAGCTTAACCTCTGATCTATACGCCCAATACCACGGATTAACAGATTTAAGTGCCTCATCACCGCCCGCGCTTAATTGATTCTCTATGTTGCTGTAATATGTCATCAACCGCCTTTTTTGATATTGATTTTAAAATTTTTCTATCTTCTTCCGTCAACTGAGGTGTTACCGTTATAGAGCCATTCAATTCATGCCTCTCTATCGGATAATCACCGCGGAGCTTATGCGCGTCCATCCGGGCTTTTTGCGCTATCCCGATATTGTCAACCTTATACTCGATTACCGTTTCGCCGTCCCCGTAATCCTGGCCCCCTTCCGCACTGTGAATTATCATGCCGGACTGTGCCCTGATTTTATACCCTCTTGGCAGGCTATCAGGGTTTACAGCGCCCTTGACTTTTACGATTTTCGGTTCTTTTGCGTTAAGTTCTCTCTTGAGTTTCCGGGCCAGGTACAGCGGTGTTATGCCTTGTCCTAGCATGGCCTCGTGTATCGGGTTTCCAATCGCCTCAACTGCATTTTTTGGAGTTTCCATAATTGCTAAGTATTATAAATCATTACATTTTTACTTGTCAAGAGCAGGTTTTTATGAACTTAGGAAGGGTAACTTAGGAAGTATAACTTAGGCATGGAATAATGCACAACTTTCAATTATTTTACTAATACCTGTAACTATTTGAATTTTATTGATAAATTGGCACATCAAAAATATTTTAAAAATAATTAAAAAAATATCTTGACATTAATATATGTTGGTATTATTATATAATTAAATGATTAACCGTACCGGCGGAACCGGAAACTTTAGCAGAAGGTAGGGAGATGATTATTAGATGGTTGGGCGCATTCGGTCACGGGAGTGATCTACAAGAAAGTATCAATTTTGAACTTTCCCGCTCAACTATCGCTTGCGCCGAGGAGGTAAAAAAGGGCGCAAATAGCGGAATGCATCCGCATATTAGATTAGGATTATTAATATCCCAATCTGGTATTGTCAGGCGTTGGAGCTCTGACGTCTGGTCTGAGTATAAGGCCAACGGAAAGAGACTCCGGAAAACTAGGGATGAAGGGGAAGCCTATTCCGGCCATAATGAAATTTGGGTAAATCCCAATCATGTGATAGGTTTCATCCTTCGAGCCGGAGGACCTGCCATTTCTGCAAGTTCTTTAAATATCATTAAATTGGCATCTAAAAAATATAGATTGCCGATTTACAAACTTAACAGAGCAGGAGAACTGCTGAAAGTGAGGATATCATGAAAATTGTTTAATGCTTGCTAGCGCTGGTGAAACCCCGGATAGCAAGCTACAAAAAACTCCCGAATTGTGGGGAGAAAAAAAATATACACAACGAGGCCACATGCCCTTGGCCTACGAATCAAAAAAATGAATGGGCAGATCGTGTAAGGGAGACAGGTTGGAGCCTACATACACAAAAATGTCGGCACTCCCATAAATCTTTAAATGGAGGAATTGAAATGATAATAACTTTAACCATGACTGAATTTACAGAGTCATGGGAAGGTGATGGGATGAGACCCGGAGATAATTCCAGGTCTGATTCCTGGACCGGTCAGCTTGTTGGAATAAAGCTGACTGAAAATGAGACAAGTAACATTTATTTGTCTCAGGCCGTGGAGGAATATCCGCGACGGCAGGAACTGTCTACTAGCATTGAAGATGTCCAGTGTTGGTTGACAGAAAGAGTAGCTCGTCTGGAATGGGCTGCTGAATGGTCTAAGTTTTTCGGCCTTGTCCAGGATGACGGCTGGTACGTCGGTGTTGATTACGCTTCAGCCGATGAACCGGAAATTTATGATTCCTGTGGTAACTATATTACAATAGTCCCACAGAATATAAAACCTGGTGATTTTGAGGCGTTAGCAGATGTAGTCGTTGATGCCTTTGATGAAATGTAACCTTTACTTTTAAACAATGCGCCTTTTTTTGTTTAATAATATCAATACTTTAGCAATCGCACGGAGATTGTCTACCATGCAGTATTTGTAATAAACGGTGGAGCTAAAACGGAGGTAGGGAGACGGCATACTGGACTTATAACTTTTAAAAGAAAGGAACATAAAAATGGGAGATATAGAAATTTTTAGATGTAAGATATACGGTATGGAATTTACCCTGATTTTAATAAACCTGTCAAATTACATGACCGGGATATGACCAATGGAATTACAAGGAGATAAAACAATGAAAGCACTGAAAATATTATCAATCAGGATTGAGCGCGATCTCTGGCTTGCGCTCAGGAGAATGGAAGAGGACGGCAGGATAAAAAGTATTGTTGCCGGGATCAGGCAGGCGATCTCGGAGTTTGTGAATAAGGAAAGGAGGTGATACTATGAAACGACCGGCTTTATGTATAGCTTTGTTTGCGCTAGGGTTCGCAATCGTAGTCGCTATTCTGCTGCACTGTTGTTAATCATTTCGGCGCGGGTGTCAACAGCCCGCGTTTTCATACTTTTTTATTTTCTATCATTTTTTTTGCTTGGAACTGTTTAATCACAGACGGCCAGGCCCAGATCACTGGTCTCTTTGATTGACCTTTATTCGATTTCATCACCCACCCACCTTCTAGTAATTCGCGACCGTATCGTTTAACCAGGGTTTGTTTAGATATCATAGGGAATAATGCAGCTATTGCGTCCCAACCCTCGATGTGTGATTCGTTTACGCTCATATCCTCACCTCAGAAAAATCATTATCTTTCCATTCGACCATTTTCCACGTAAACCACGGCCACCGATCCCGAGCCCACTTGTATTTTATGACGCTATCTTCCCACTTGTGGGCCCCCTTAATCTCATGTATTTCTATTCCCGTTGGCTTAATGATGAAAAAATCAGGGGTGTACTCGCAGCCGTTCTTTTTCTTTTCTTTACCCGCCAGGTTGAAAGTCACACCCTCAAACTCATAATAAATTATATCTTTCGTGAAAAATAAGGGCCTTAATACCTGATTTTCGTAGCGTTTTTCTGTTTCATTCATCCTATTCGCTGGTATTGTAAAATTAAGACTTACAGTATTTTTTACAGGTTCCGGCTTTTTTATCTTTTTATCATCCATAAACCGGTTAAATGCTGCGATTGAATTAAATCTTAATCCTGGCATTTTTACCTTACTTTAACCTGGGTTAGAATAGTACTATTTACCGCATCTGTAACCAGTCTCCACTCATAGCCTGGTTCAGGAGGCGGCGCAAAAATTCCTCTCCCCGCTAATTTTCCACCAAGCCGTATACCTATTAATTTTTCTATTTCCCTAAAATACTTCTGTGGCAGTAAATCTTCTTCCCTGACCTCTAAAACTCCATCCTCTTCCTTTTCTATAATTTTTATTCTTGGTATCATTTTTTGTTCCTTTCTCCGTTAATTTTTATTCAACCAGCCCGCCATAGCAGTCAAGATCGGCATGGTGTTTTGATACTATTTCCATGCAATCTTTATGCATGTATCTCCGCCCTGAGGGCAACCGTTTGTCTTTGTGTTTGCAATATTTATACTGGCATAGCCTTTCCGTCATCTTCGGTCTTGGCTTTGATTCGTATACCCCTTTCCTTTTTTCTGCTTTCTTTTTTCTGTGCTTATAATCTTCAGTGTCGTGATATCCGCCAGGGCCGCGGAGTTTAACGCCAGCTTTTTTTACCCTACGCCGGATCGTTTCTCTACGTATCCCCCGGAAAAACGGGTCTATCATGGCCTGGATCTGCATCGTAGGATACTGATTATACAGCACTTGCCACATTTCAAGTTCGTCAATAAAGGCGTACCCTACCGTTTTGCCAAGCGGTTCAAAAAGTTCATGCCAGGGGTATTCATTGTGTGCATTACCCACATTATTCACCAATCGCCAGCATGGCCAGCTTCCTCAGCCCGTAAAACCACGGAATAGCAAACAGGATAATACAAATTATAAACGCCGCTATTATCTGTATTTTTTTCATGTTAGGCTCCTTTCATTGCATTAGTAATTAATTTCATTAATTTTGGATTCTCTTTCAAAAGATTATCCCAAACCCGTTCAACTTCTTTAAATTCTTTAATTTTTTCTTTTTCATACCAGTTTCCGTTTTTGGTTTTTATAACCGCAACACCGTATGACCACGGGTTTAGGACCTGATCCCATTGCTTTGAGATTGATTCCAGCGTTTCATATATTGCGCCTGGGTGGGTTTTGTTTTTAAGTTGATATTGTATAAATTTATATGGATTAAATGGAGGATTTTTTTTATTAAGTGTGCTAATTTTTTCAGCATATCGCACAATTATATCTAAATATTCTCCCACATTATTTGTAAAATGCCCACCTGATAATATTTTAAGACCTGCGTCAGCAGGCGACGCAGTCGCTTCTTTTTTTTCTGCGAGTGGAATCGGAATATCGTCATTATGGGCCAAGGCGGGTCGTTCTTCTTCTGTCTCTGCTTTTGCTTCTGCTTTTGGTGTGTCATATTGACAACCATTTGACGCCATCTTGACGCCATCTTGACAACCACTCGACAAAATGAAGTCTAACTCTATGAATTTATTAATATTTGGCGGTTCTGTCATGAAGCATAATTTTTGAATTAAATCAGGTGACGCCGGTATGACGCCGTCATGGTCGGCAGCTAGTAACCAAATGGCAACCAGTTGACCGCGCTCCGAATCTGATAAAGATACCCACTCAGGATTACGCATAATCCTTCTATGAATTTTTATCCACGGAGGCTGCCCGCGGTCTTTACGATATGTCTGCCATTTTTCCCAGTTGTTTATTTTAAGATATTCCAAAAACACACCTCAAAAACACAGATTTAAAAATATTTAGCAAGGTATTTTTATCCCAAAAACTTCTACCAAGGTCTGGCTGGCGCCTCAGCTCTTTCCAAGACCTTTTTAATGTTTTGAACTACGATGGTCGCTAGCGCTCTACACTCTTCACAGTAGATGTGGTAAAAGCCAGATCTAGGATTTCTATTAAGTCCGAGTGGTTCAAGATGATTTTTCATTACATGCATCATAAACTCATCATATCCAAGATTTCCACAACCTCTACCCGAAAGAAAGCCAATTGGACAATCTGAACAATAATTAATAGGTATAGGCGCTTCTTTTTCTGCGAGGATGCAGCAAGGGCAATTTATACTCCCTTTTGTAACATCCAACCCTTCTGAAATCCTTTCCCAGTGATAAATACTATCTCGAAGAGCCTGTAATCTTTTCTCTGTAACTATCATCCCTACATCTTTCATGATTTACCTCTTCCCCTGTCATAATTTAAAGGCACTAAATGATCGCAGGACCCGCAATAATGCCGCCCCTTTGATTCCCAATATAGGCCCTCACTGTAGGAATCGAATAGCCTGCCGCAATACCAACAGCTTTCAATATGATCGGGAAATACAGGAAAATGCTCTTGTAAATAATAGATAATTGAGAACGCCTTTTTGGGTGACATCTTGGGGATATGTCCCCTTATTAAGTGTAAAGATTCGGGGACTTTTCCTTGCAGAAACTCATAAAAATTTTGCAACCATTCCACGTCGGATAATTTACTATCATCATTGTTTTTTATTAAGTTTATCTCATTATCTCTCATCTTTTACCTCGCTCTAGTTTATCTGCACGGGCACTTAATCGATTACCTATTTCATTCACCTCATGCAGTATTTTTGTTTGTTCATTAGTGTCTTGTATTATATCATTATCATCCCAAAACATGCTTAAATCGCAAGAAGAACATAGACCTGAGATAATTTTTAATGCTTCTATTTTTGCTTGTCTTTTATTCATGGTTTACCTCCTCGTTTTTCCTCAACATCCTCTAAAAACTCCCAAGCGTCTTCTTCCAATATCGTTTCAGGGATCATCTTCCCTGGGGATGGAAATTTTACAACGGGCTTTCCCCCAACATAATCAAACTCAACACATCTGACGCAAAACATATATTCTCTGGACGTTATCACGTTAACACCCTCAACTGGTACTTTAACCTCTTCTCCGCAAGTTTCGCATGTCCACATGATTCTTCCCCCCAAAAAAATGACAGCCGACCCCCTGAGGTAGGGTTAGGGGAGGGCGGGGGCCGGGCGGGGGCCGGGCTGTCGTTCTATTGCCAGTTCCACAAATCAGCAAAAGTGACTTTCTTATCAGACCACTCAACTATTTTTTCAGCTAACTTGCGACCAGGCATTACTGATTTTCTTTCAAGGTCAGAGATATACTGCCTTGTGACGCCCAAATCGTCAGCGACTTCCTGTTGTGTTTTCATTATTAATTGTCTGTAATCTTTTAGTTCCATGCAAGCATTATAAATTTATAGATATTTTTTGTCAATTGATTTTTTTATAAAGAATTTTCTTGACATGGTTTCTTACCTGTGCTTTAATGGGGTCAAAATTTAAAGCTGGTTTTCTCAAAGATTCGCATAGCAGTCTGAGGGTAGCCGGTAGGCCCAAGCATACAGGCAGTTAATCACGGGGCCGCTTGATCGGCGCGGAACTTGACCTGTTGAGGGTAGGGAAGAAAGAAGAAATTAAATAATGGAGGTATTGAGATGGAAAAGACAGCTTCTAATGTAGCGCTTATCAGGGAATTTTTTGGTGAAGGAGACTATGGAAGGAAGGTTGAAATGTCTGAACTAAAGGTGCTTACTCCTGATGACAGACAAGAACTCGGAGACCTTATTAGGGCCACAATTAAGTAGAAAAAGTTCTTTGAATTTGCTGGCAGGAATGAGGTGAGATAAGTCCTATAATGGCAATTACATCACTTCAAGGTTGTAACTCACCATTTCCGGCTGCCGGCAAATGGGGCTGAAAGCTCAGTGAAACTGAGTGAATAAATTAAATGCGCTGGTCATGTGACCATTAGCCGTAAGGCAGCCACCATGTAGGCAGGCTTTAACTGCTAGGCCCCATCAATTTGAAATGCTGACAGGTAAGAGGTGGCAGCGGCGTGCGGGGGAATGGGGAACTTGAAAGGGTTCTATCTTACCTGTCAATATACTCACCGTCCAAAAAGTAAGAGGCGGTGGAGATGGGCTTGCCATTGAGCAAGTCTACGTCGTGTCGGCACTCCCGTTTCGTGCATTCGGCGCGAAGGGCGGGTGCATCGGAACACCCGCTCAGTTGCCGACACGATTTTTAAAAAGGGAGGGAATAATGAATTTATTAAGTCAAGAAACAGCAGCAAGAATATGGGAATGTTATAGTGAGATTAATCGTGCCGAAAAATTGCTTGAAGAAATGGCAAAATTGGAAGAACAATTTCGTTTTGAACCTGAACAGCAAAAGCTTAAAGATGCTTTTGGCAGGCGACGGGATTTACAACTTGGTATCCCTTCCGGTGAAAATTCTCACAGACTTTTTAATGTTGCACCTAAATTGGCTAAATCTGTAATACATGCACATATTGCCACCAAAAAGGCTGAGTTAATAGAGGCGAATGAACAGGCAAAAATAGAATTAAATTGCTAACCCTCCATAATGCGCCTAAGCCGGTGGCCCGCGCTTGCAAGTAACCGGCAATTAGGGAAGGTGTTTAGATAATGGATGATATTATAAATACCATAGAACTTGTGACTCTTCAAGGTGATGTGATCGAAATCAATTTCCCAGGATCAATCGCAGATGAAGTGTTTGAGGATTATTACGAATACCGTCAGCGCAAAGGATGGTGGAATGTTGGCGATTGGGATGATGTAAAAGTGAAATATAAAGGACATCGATTGTCGGAAATTAACATGGCACAAATAATCGGAACGCGGTAGGAAATGAAACGAACAATCCGGCAAATCCTTGAAGGCGCGGCAATAGCAGGGATATTTCTGTTACTTGTCTATGCCCTGATAACCCCTGAACCGGCCCCGGCCCCTGAGTTTACCTGTGAGGATGTTGAGATCCTATGCTTACAGGCATTGCAGGCCGAAGCGGAGTTGAAGGGGCTGCTCACATACCAGATGATGGAAAGTATTAACGATCACATTCAAGAGGTGAAGTCTTATTAATGTATCGGTTGAAGACCTGAAAGGAGAGTAACATGGAAATAACAGAAAAATGGTTAAAAAAGCACTCAGCATGTCAAGACGGCATTGAGTGGTATAAAACCCAAAAAAATAAATCAGCGACGGCATTATTGGAGGCCATTATCAGGGAGCAAGAGCCGCTTGATTGGTTTAATTGGTATTTATCCCGGCGACTCAAAAAGATCGATAGGGTCAGATATGCGGTTTACGCAGCCAAACAAGTTATAAAGATTTATGAAGAAAAGTATCCAAATGACAAAAGACCTAGGGAAGCTATTAAAGTGGCTGAGAGGTATATAAAATATCCAACCAAGAAAAATAAAAATGCCGCCAATGCCGCCGCCAATGCCGCCGCCAATGCCGCCGATGCCGCCTATGC
>Ga0265297_10001751_pt1 | contig 48468 bp, 61 predicted proteins | sample Munlanlwell13791_FD_192502 | JGI IMG/M metagenome (GOLD analysis project Ga0265297, IMG submission 192502) | Leachate microbial communities from a municipal landfill in Southern Ontario, Canada - Leachate well 137-91 | ecosystem: Engineered > Solid waste > Landfill > Unclassified | place...
ACCGCAAGGCCCGGCCATGCCAAGACAACTCCACGGTGAAGCGCATTGTGCCGTTTCATTGTCACCAGTTAGGAGTTTAGTCATGGCCTACGATGTCGCATTGCAAGACGACCACGGAACAGGGAGTTTCGACGATCTTGCGAAGAAAACCTTCCTGTCGAACGTCGTGCGCGCGTTCGTTCGCTCGCTGCGCGCGGCGGACTTTGTGAGCATGGCCCCGATTTCCGGCAAGACGAGCGAAGACTACATTCGCATCGTCCCCGAAGTCACCCCGGAAATTCACGATCCGAACGCTGAGATCGCCGGGCAGACGCTCGAAAAGACGGTCGGCACCGTCCGCATCGAGGACAAGGAAACCATCGCTGCGGTCTACCTGTCCAAGCGCGACGCGCTCATTTCCCACTACGACGAGAAGGGTGAGACCGCGTTCGCCTGCGGCTACTCCCTGGCCAAGCAGGTGGATGAGCACGTGCTCCGACAGTTGATCGTCGCCGCCCAGACTTCCGCCAGCGGCAACTTCAAGGGCGGGCAGTCCGTGTCCGAGACCGGGACGTTCGCTACGATCTTCGGAATCACCACGCCGTCCGTGACAGCCTCCAAGCTGTTGCAGACCGCCATTCAGAAGCTCGACCTCCAGTTCTACCAGGACGATGTTCCCGAAAATGAGCAGAAGGTCATCTTCTGCCGACCGGACATCAAACTGGCGCTGCGGCAGGACGACACGCTGATGAGCCGCGACTTCACGTCGCCGATGTTCGCCAACAAGGAGTTGGGGACATTGACGATGGTGGAAGGCCACCCGGTCATCCCGACGAACGCCTTCCCGCGAAGCAGCTTCACCGCCGTCACGACCGGCCCGACCAAGCAGGGGACTTACGTGTACATCCCCGACGCCAGCAAGGTGGCGATGGTCGTCGCCAGCAGGCAGGCCCTCAAGGGCGTCATGGCCGAAGGCGTGACCGTCACGATTGACTGGATACCGGTGCGGCGTTCGTGGCTGTGCACAGCCGCCATCATGAAGGGGTTGGACACGTACCGGCCCGAATGCGCCGGGATCGTGGTGTCCAGCGCGTAGTTCTCTTTTACTTGGGGCGGGGTGCTACATCCCCGCCCCGCGTTTCTCTACGAAAGGAGATATCGCATGGGCACGGCCCCGCCGAACAACACCAGCGCCTACGCCGCATACACCAGCAAGCAGACGCTCATCCGTGACTTGCAGCAGGCGTGTCGCAGCGATCCCCTCGTCATGGAGATCGTCTACCGCCTCAATCGTTCCAATCTCGCCGATGCGTCCATTACCGACGGAGCGACCGTTTACGGCACCGCCGGGTTCTGGGAATCGGCGGAATGATCACTACCTGAAAGGAGCCTCGAAATGTCGCAAGACAATCGCATTCAGTACGGCCCGAAGAACGTGGCCTTCATTGACTCGGATGTTGGCATCGGCTGCATCGCCGGAGTGGGCGCTGTGCCCACCGCGCTGGCCGCCTATGTCACCGCCGACGAGTTCGGCGACGGCAAGAACCACCGGACGGTGCTGACCTGCACGGATTTGGAAGTTGCCACCGTGGACAACGGCACCGCAGGACACGGCGGGGGAACCAAGATTTACGATTTCCCCAAAGGCCTGATCGCCACCGGCCCCGGAATCATCAAGGCTGACAGCATCGTCGTGGACGGCACCGGACTCCCGAACGATGCCGCGTTCGTCCTCTCCGTTGGTTCTGTCGTTGCGACCAGCGTGGTCGTGACACTCACCGGCACGATGGCCGACATCATTGACCAGTTGTCGCTCACGCTATCCACCAGCGTCAGTTGCGTCAACAACAATTCGTCCGTTCTGGGCCTGAGCATCATTGACGGCAGCGGCACCGCCGTTGACGCCTACCTGAACGTCTCCGGCACGGCAGGCTCCCTGGACGCCGACGGGACGCTCACCTTCACCGGCAAGATCGAGATCAACTGGACCAACCTCGGTTACTCCGGCGAATGAGCATGTTCGATAAGGTCTACGTTCTGAATCTGGACCGTAGACCTGAACGCTTGCGGTCGTTCTGGAAGGGCTACTCGCAGTCCGGGTGGCCCTTCCAGACGCCGGAGCGCGTATCCGGGCTGGACGGCTCCAAACTGCCCCTTCCCGCATGGTGGACGCAAACCGGCGGGGCGCTCGGCTGCCTGTTCTCTTACTTCCGCATCTTTGAAGATGCTATCACCCACGGACACGATGCCATATTCGTGTTCGAGGATGATTGCACCTTCTCTGCGGACTGTTCGGAGCGCATCTTGCCGTTCATGGACTCTGTGCCCTCAGATTGGGAACAGATTTACTTGGGCGGACTCCTGCGCGGAATGATCAAGTACCCGCCTTCGCAGGTGAATGAACACGTGGTAGCGTTGCGCGGAATTACAGGGACATGGGCGACCGGCTATCGCCTTCCCTTCATGCAGAAGTGGTACAAGTGGGCTTGGGAGCATCTCTACAATGCGCGCCCGCTGGGCGGCAAATGTCACTTGGACTGGATGTTCTGTTCCTATCAGTGCGAGTTTGCGCCGAAGGTCTACGCGCCGCACCCGTGGATCTGCGGCATGATGCCCGGCGCATCGGATATATGCTGGCGCGTCTACTCGCGCGAACACTTCTTCAACTGGACGGACAACCACGTTGACCTGAACTCGGAAATTATCTCCGCCGTCAACGACCAGGTGCTATTCCCGCTGGCGCAACTGAACTTCAACTGCGGCAATGGCCCGTTCAGCGGAGAGGTATCCTGGGGCGTTCGCAAGGCCATACCGCAGGCTTCTTAGGGCGCGCCCCGGTTGACGCCGCCCTTCCGTCAACAAGCCCAACGGGGCGCGCCCGCCCCCTGATAGCTGGAGGAGAGGCATGTGCCGACCATCATTCACGTGGAAGAAGGAGTAACGTCCATGTCGGGAGCGACCGTCGTACAGTTCACCAGCGCGGGCCGCGATAATCTGTCCATCGCTGTCGCCGCGGCCTATCTGGCTGGCCCGCCCACCCCCGAAACGCCTGAAGCCCTGCGCTACGGCGCGACGGTCATTGAGATTGACTCGACGGAACTGAACCTTCTCGCCTACAATATTGCCTCCGCCATCGGCTCGCAGTCCGACAGCACCAGTGTTTCAGTCAGTGAAAGCCCGTCGCTGAGCGAGTCCAACAGCGATTCCGTGAGCGTGAGCGATTCCGAGTCGGAGTCCGATTCGGGCAGCGTGTCGAACTCCAACAGCGTCAGCGCATCGGACAGCGTCAGCCTGTCGGGCAGCAACAGCACGTCCGTTTCTACGTCGAACAGCGTCAGCCAATCGCCCTCAATTTCAACATCGAACAGCGTAAGCGCGTCGAACAGCGTGAGCACGTCCAATAGTGTCAGCGCGTCCAACAGCGTCAGCGCGTCCAACAGTGTCAGTGCATCCAACAGTGTCAGTGCATCCAACAGTGTCAGTGCGTCGAACAGCGTGAGCGCATCGAACAGTGTGAGCCAGTCGCCCTCAATTTCGACCTCTAACAGCGTGTCGGTAAGCAACTCCGAGAGCACCAGCGATTCCACTTCCGTTTCCGCAAGCAACAGCCCATCCCTGAGCGTGTCGAACTCCGTGTCTGTCAGCAACAGCGAATCGGCCAGCGAAAGCGCGTCCGAGAGTGCAAGCGAGTCCACGTCGGAGAGCGCGAGCGATTCTACGTCGGTTTCCGTGAGCAACAGTCCATCCCTGAGCGAATCCAACTCGGAGTCGGCCTCAAACAGCGAAAGCGCATCCGAGAGCGCAAGCGAATCGGCTTCAGAGTCTACCAGCAACAGCACATCGCAAAGCCCATCCATTTCCACGTCAAACAGCGTGAGTGCATCCAACAGCCTTTCAGTCTCGAACTCGAACAGCGTGTCCGTCTCGAACAGCAACTCCGAGTCGGACAGCACCAGCACATCCGCTTCAGAGGCCGCGTAAATGGCCCTGCTCCCCACAGGAAACGTCGGCGGAGATGTCGTCGGCCCGTCAACCGCCGTAGATTCCGATCTCGCATCCTTCAACGGCGCGACAGGCAAGATCATTAAAGACAGCGGCTTGGCCGTGGTCACTACGCTCGGCACACCCGGCACGGACTCCCAAATACCAACGGCAAAAGCAGTCCGAACTGCCATCACTTCCGGTGTTAATGACCACGGCTCGCTTACCGGATTGACCGACGATGACCATACTCAGTACACGAAGAAGGCCACGCTTGCGGCGAAGGGCAGCATGTACGCCGCCAGTGCGGCCAGCACCCCCGCCGAAGTGGCCGTTGGCGCAAACGGCACCGCCCTTGTCGCCGACAGTGCTCAGGCGGCAGGCGTCAAGTTCGCCGTGCAGTATGACACATGGAATATCCTCATCGGGGACGGCGTAAATGAAATCCCGACAGGCGTTCTGGGATATATCCGCATGGACTACGCGGGCGCGATAGATTCCGTCGCGCTGTATGCGAAAGAGTCCGGGTCGCTGGCCGTGGATATCTGGAAGGACGTTCACGCCAACTTCCCGCCCACCGATGCCGACAGCATTACCGCATCCGCGCCGCCTACCCTGAGCGCGGAACAGTCCACGGAGAACACCGCCCTTACCGGGTGGACCAAGACCTTCGCCGCCGGCGACGTGTTCGCGTTCAACGTGGATAGCGTGGACACCATCACACAGGCGACGCTCTGCCTGAAGGTACACCGAACATGATTATCGTACACTTCGCTTCCGGCAGCACAGTCGGCGTCTCGAACAGCCTGTCCGTGTCCCTGAGCGAATCCACGTCGGAATCGTTGAGCACGTCCAACTCGACCAGCGACAGCGTATCGCAGAGTCCTTCCATCAGCACGTCCAACAGCGTCTCCCTATCGGACAGTGTAAGCGATTCGCAGAGCCATTCGGGCAGTCTGTCCACATCGCGCAGCACCAGTAGTTCAACATCAAACAGCGTATCGCAGTCCGCCTCGATTTCCACGTCCAATAGCGTCAGCACGTCCAATAGTATCAGTGCGTCCAATTCTGTCTCAACAAGCCAGAGTGCATCGAACTCATCCTCTATCAGCGCGAGCCAGTCCCCGTCCATATCGACCTCCAACAGCGTGTCGCATTCCGATAGCTTGTCTGTCTCTAACTCTAACAGCGTATCACATTCCAACAGTCTGTCGGTGTCCAACTCAGACAGCCTGTCCGTGTCGAATAGCAACTCCGTTTCCACGTCGGAGAGTGCGAGCGATTCTACGTCGGTTTCCGCGAGTAACAGCCCATCCCTCAGCGTGTCTAACTCTGAGTCCGTCAGCAACAGCACGTCCAACAGCGTGTCGCAAAGCAACTCTACGTCCACATCAGCCAGTGAGTCCTCGTCTGAAAGCACATCGAACAGCGTGTCTCACTCCAATAGCCTTTCAGTTTCTAACTCCAACAGCGTTTCCAACAGCAACTCGCTATCCGTGTCCAACTCGGATTCAATCAGCCTGAGCAACTCCGATTCCATCAGCGTGTCTAACAGCAACTCCGAAAGCGACAGCACCAGCGCGTCCGCATCCGCCGCAGCCGTTTGCCCATCTTCCTGCGAGGCGTGCGCCGGCAGTTACTACACGGACATCAGCGCCTTCGACGGCGCGTGTGGGTCCGGTGCTTTTGTGGGCGTGGAAGAGTACGTGCGCTACCCAGATAGGTGTTGGTGGGCACCACAGGCAACCTATTTCGACGATGATACTGTACCGGCCTTTACGTTGTTCACCGATGTCGGCGTTGGGCTTCAGTGCGGCACAGACTACGCCGGCAAGTGGTCGTTGTACTTCCAAATGTTCGACAACAATACAGAGGAGGTCGTCGGATGGGCGCTCTACGCACTGGACGCCCAGCCTTGCCCTGACAACATCTATACGCTCGTGGACAGTCTCGGCGCGGGCTGGCCCGAGACAATTCTGGTCTACTGAGGAGAGTCACATGGTGTTTACCAAGGCGGAATTAGCGGCCAAGCGAGTCGCCGCTGAGGCTTATATCAATGCGCGGTGGGCGAAGCAGGTCAACGCGATTCTCGGACCGGACGCCGACGCAACAATGCGCGAGGCGGCCATTGTAAGACTGGTCCAGGCCGGGGTGCTCACGGCATTTCGCGCAGCCCCCGTAGCGAAGGAGTTGGGCCTTGCTGTCGGCCAGTAAACTGAAAGCGCTTGAGCCGCGCCCCGCCGCGCGCGTGTTGCACGGCGGCTGCTGCCATGCCGACCCGTACACTCCCGAAGAACTCGCCAAAGCTGCCGCTCGCAAGGCCGCACTTGACAAGACGCCGGCGGTCGGGTAAACTCCCCTGCGTGGAGGGTACATGAAGGCGATACGGGCGGGTGTCGTTATTCCCTCGCGAAACGAGGGCGACTGGTTGCGGCGCACGGCGGAATCCGTCCGCGATACCGTACCCCCGTCATGGGATATCTGGCATGTAGACGACGCCAGCGAACGCCCGGAACCCGACCTCTCCGACCTGAACGTGCGCGAATGCCCGCAGCCTCGCAGAATTGGCGCGGCGCGCGCACGGGCAGTCGGCATCTACAATGCCCTGCAAGACCCTTCTGTGCAGGGCGCGGTCACGTGCGATTCCCATATGCTCTTTGGCGCGGGGGAAGCACTGGGCGCGCTGATTGAAGAAAATCAGCGTTTTGTCACACACAAGGCGTTGCCCAAAGACTACACGCCCCCGATGTGGGAAGCGCAAGTCCATGTAGCCGAAGACAAGTTGCTTCGACTGATGCAAGTGGCCGTCGAGCATGACTGTTTCGCCTACCTGTCCCCCTGCCGTCAAGGCCCGGCGACTCTGAATGTCGAGAATGGGCTGTATCGCGCGCGCTACACGCTTGCGCGCGGGCCGATGCCCGCAGAACTGCCCACCGCCGCATTCAACGGCGGCTGCTATGCCGGAAGCAGAAACGCATGGGAGAGCATTGGCGGCTATCCGCAACTGCCGGGGCACTTCGGATTTGAGGAAGAAATCCTGTCCCTGCTGGCGGCGGCGCATCAGATTCCCATCGTCTGCCTCACGCAGATATCGCCGTGGCATCTATTCCGGTCGCAAGGCACGGACCCCATCCCATGCCCGTACTCAACGTCGGAAGACCGCGAACTGGACAATCTGGCCGCCGTCTATCGGCTGGCGTTCCCCGAAGATATGTGGCAACTGCGCTGGCGCAATACGCTGGCAAAGAACATCCTGCCAGGCCGCGTCCGCCCCGTGCCGGAGTACATTCTGCGCGAGGTAGAAAAGCCTGAGTTCACCGCATACCGCAACATGGTGCAGGAGGGCTTCGCATTGCGCGGAGACGCCCTGATCGCGGAACTGGACGCCAAGCGCGCGGCGGACCATGCGTTTCTTGAAGCGCGCGCGAAAGGATAGCGACGATGGTTATGATGGCGCCGACGATTGTGAAGGAAGCCAAAGACCCCTGCGTTGAGAAGGTTCACTGCTGCGGGCATGAAACCGGGATGCTGTTCAAGATTCAGGACAAGTTCGTGCTGATCCGTGATGACCCGAACCCGGAACATCGCGGGCGTCTGGCGACCGTAGGTTGCATTGTCGCCTACTGCCGTGGCAACGACTGTTACGCCGACCTCTACGAGAAGGAAGGGCTGACATTCAAGCCCTGGGTATTCGGGCGCGACACGCAGGTTGACGATCACCTGCGCCTGATAGCGCGGCAGGTCGAGGCCATGCAGTGACCGCGCCTTCCGGGTTCAGCATGAATGACTTTGACGCACAGGCCGTTGCATGGATGGTGAAGAATGTCGCATCCGATGCCGCCATTCTGGATGTGGGCGCGGGCTACGGCAAGTGGGGGCGGCTGCTCAAGCCAACGCACTCGAAGATTGACGCGCTGGAAGTCTTCCCTCACAACGTCCTGAAATACGACCTGTTCCACGTCTACAGGCGCGTTCACATTGACGACGTGCGGCGGTTCAAGATCGAAGCCTATGAGTTCGTCATTCTGGGCGATCTGCTGGAACACCTGCCGGTTCCAGACGCGCAATTCGTGCTGGCGCGGTGCCGCCGCGCGCTCGTGCAAGTGCCGTTCCTCTACAAGCAAGGGGAATTGGACGGCAACCCCTACGAAGTGCATGTCCAAGATGACTTGACCGCCGCCCTCGTAGCCGAACGCTACCCGTCGCTCATGCCGTTGGCCGTCAATGAGAAGGTGGGCGTCTATGTCAAATGACCTGCGCATTGGCCTGCTCGTTCATGCAATCCACCTGCCGAAGGAACGGTTAAGGCTGAAGGCGTCATTCGACGAACTGCCCGCGCGCCTGCGTACCCGCGTGGAACTGTGCATTCTCACCGAGGATGATTACGACGACAATCCGGCGCAGTTCAACGTGGCGGCGGCAAAGAATGTCGGCCTGCGCAAACTCCTGCCGCGTTGCGACGGGGTGCTCTGCGTGGATGCCGACTATCTGATTCCGCCTGGGCTGCTTGAGTTGTGCCTTGAACCGTCCATGCAAGCGTTCCATCTGTGGGTGCGCCGTCGGGATATTACTGAAGCCGAAGCCCCCAAGCGCGCCTGGGCCGACTGGCTGAATCTCCCCGTCTTTCAGGACTGCTGGGGCAGCGCGAACTACCTGTCCAGCGACAACTGGCGGAAGATCGGCGGATGGGACGAACGCACCTACGGATGGGGCGGGGATGACGACATCCTTCATATCCGCATCGGGCAGGCTGGCATCGAACGCCGCCGGATTGACGCCATACCGCTTGTCCACGTCGGACACGCGCTGCGCGAGTGGAGCGGCGTCAACGCGCGCGGGAAAGAAAACCTCAAGTGGGCGTCCGTGCCGCAACCCAATTACCTCTGAAGGCATAGACGAATGAACACCATCGGCGTGACCGCCCTGTGCATGACGCATGGCCGATTCACGCGCTTGCGCGATTCGCTGGCTTGCTTCCTCGGTCAACTCCCGGTGGACGCCTACCGGAGTGCCCTGCCGGTCGAAATGAAGATGAACATCTTCAACTTCGCGGAGACGCCCATTCACTGTGAACAGCCGGGCGTGTCCGTGTTCAATCATCCCATGTCCGGCGGCGTTCACGCCATTTGGGCTGAGGCCCTCAAGACGGTGGACACTGAGTTCGTCGTCATGTGGCTGGACGACGACCTATACCTGCCGTGGTGTCTGTCGCAATGCGCGGAGCATATCGGCGTCGCGTCCGCCATAAAAACGCGCCAATTCTGGATCATGGTCGGTTGTAACGGGGCATATCGCTTTGGGTTACACCAAATCGAAACCGGCGAAGGCTCCTATATGGTACGCACCGAGATTGCGCTGGCGGTAGGCTTGCGTCCGGCTGATGGCGCGTGGATTGTCCCCGGTCTAGAGGTCCTTGACATGACTCCAGGATGGGTGTTCCGCATCAACGACGGCGGATACCATTCCGAGAATCAACCGTGGACAGACCAACAGAAACACGACCTTGACTGGCGCGCGCACAATGCGGACTTCGGCGACGGAAAGACCCCGCTTACCCCCGCATCCCTCAAGCCCTACTGGTCGGCGTTACTGGCGGTCCGCCCCGATCTTGCCCCCTCTTTCCGGCATGATTGAATGTGCAGCAACGAAACGGCAGCACATAGTCGTGTGATGTGCCATGCCCGAATACCGCCGATTTCATCGGCATACCATTTGCTATACGAGAAAGGGATACCGTGACACCTACGGGACTTGAGGCAACGCGGGTATTGGCAGACGAATGCGCCGAGAGAGCACGCGAGATTCGCGTTGCAGTGAAGAAAATTCAGAGCACTCCCGACGTGGAAGTCTGCGGCCCCGGCCATTGGGCACTGGTGGACTGCATGAAGGTGTTGGCGGGCGGGCAAGTCACACTACTTCATTGCCGGGAAGCGGACTACCGCAAGATCATTGCCGAATCCGAGATGCCGAACCGCAATGGCAAGGATGCGCTGATCATAGGCAAGTGGCGAATCCCGCCCCTCGTGTTGTGGTTGCTTGGCCTGATCGTCGTGGCGATCATCAGTTCAGGACGGCTCTACGAAGTGATCGAAGCCCTTTCCGGGCTGCTCCATCGGAAGTGAAAGGAGACGTGCCGTGAAGAAGCGAACGCTCGCAGTGGTGTTGGTGTTCTCGGCCTTAGTGCTGGCGATAATCCTGGTGCTCATGGCCAGCGGATGCAAGACGTTGCAGCAGAACGCGACGTCGCCGGGCGGGACGCCCGCCTCGCAGAGCGTGAGCGACGCCGCGCTGCGCGTGGACGCCGAGGGTGATAACGTCAAGATTGTCGGCAACACCTTGCGCGCCGAGGTGCCCGCAATCACGTCGGCTGTTCCGTACAGCGGCGGGGTGGTAGCCGCGCAGGCGGACGTGCTTGATTCCATTTCCGCGCGACTGCTCTCGCTCTCCGGCGAAGTCAAGGCGCTCAGCGGGCAGGTGGCGACATTGGAACAGTCCGTCACGGATGCGGCAAAGACCATTGCCAAGCTCAACGCTGAGATTGTGAAGCTCAAGGCTGCGTCCGAGTCCAAGACGGCGACGATGCTGCGCTGGCTCCTGGTACTGAGCATCGCCGTCATTGCCGGTGGAATCGCCGCGACGATCTGGCTCCAAGCCTTCGTCGGCAAGTACGGACTGGCCGCCTCAACGATGGGCGCGATTGCCGCCTGCGTGTCATGGGTGTTTCTCTCGAAGGCCGGGACGTGGCTCGGCTACGCCGTGGCCACTGTGCTCCTGGCCGCCGTGGTCTACGTCGTCATCATCATCGTCAAACGAGCGAAGGCGGGCCTCGCATCGGCGACAGGGCTGGCCGAGGAGGCGCTCGACTCTCTGCCCCTGGCGGTTGCAAACGAGCTCAAGATCGCTGCGAATAAAGAGCAGCAGAAATCCGGGACACTGGCGGTAGTCGCCGAGTCTCGCAAGAAGGAAGTCAAGGTTCTGTAGGAGGATGATCTGACGTTGAAGCGACTGATGGAACGCGGGACGGTGACGGTTACGAACGTGGTCATGGTGCTCGCGGGGATCATGCTGTTGTGGTGTATTCTTCACTTCATTCTGAAGTGGGTTTGACGGAGAACGCTCATGGCGACGCGCAGTTGGAAGGCAAAACTCGGACACCTGATTACCGTTCCGAATCGTAACCGCAAGTTCGGCGAGGCGCGGCACTATGTCTTTGTCCGCGCTCAGGATGAGGACGGAAAGGAAGGCGGGTTGCTGTTTACGCCCAACGCCCTGAGCGTCGCGCGCGAACGCGCCCGGAAGAACCCGGAAGACGTTCTCAAGGCAGCATGGCTGGTTGACGCATTGGATTAACTGCCCACGGATGGGCGAAGGGTGGAGGTGATACGAATGGATCCGAAGGAACTTGTGGCAGGGCGGATTGCCGATGCCGTGACAGCGCAGAACATGGCGCTGGACAAGGCACTGCTTTCCACTTACGACGCCGCCGAACTGGCGGCGTTTCGTGAAGGTGAACTGATCGGCGCGATGAAAGTCGGCGGCCTACTCATGGCCGCACAGATCGGCGCGACTCAGGCGGTAACGCAGTGATTACCCTGCGGGCGCGGGAATTGTGGCGCAGGGTTACAATGGCCCGCCTGCCCGCACCCGCAGGTACACGGAAAGGATGACCGATGATTGAACCCCTGATGGTCCGATATGCCCCCGGAAGCACGGTGTACTTCCGCGTGTTCGACCCGATCACGAGCAAGTTCTTTGACTTCGACGACAACACCTGGCAGACCACAGCGGTCAATCCCAAACTCGCAGCGACGGAAAACACTGCCGCGGGCGATGCGGACGAATCGGTTTACACGGCGGAACTGGACCTGGCACTCCTGAACGCAACCGCCAGCGTGATGACGGTGCTGGTGACGGCGTTGGACGATTTGGCGACCGACGCGATTATCAGCGCGATCTCCCTGCAAGTCGCCAGCGGTGCGATCCCCGCTCCGGCGGCGTCCGGCGATGCGACGCTTGAGGCCGTTAACGAGATGCTTGAAATTATCGGGGAAGCCCCCGTGGACGCACTGGATACCGGAGGGGTGTCTGCGGCGGGCCGGGCAGAGGCAATTCTTGACCGCACCGAACGGCGCGTTCAGTCAATGGGTTGGTATGAGAATACCGAGTCCGTGACCTACACGCCCGACGGCAGTAAACACGTCGAGCCGGGTACGGATATCCTCTCCGTTGACGCCATCAACGCCAGCACGGACTTCCGCGTAAGCCTGCGCAATGGACGGGTTTATGACCTTGAGAACCGCACAGACGAGTTCGATGGGGACATGGAACTTGAGGTCATTCGCCGCTTGGCGTTCAGCGACATGTCCGATGAACTGCGCGCGTATGCCGTCGCGGCGGCCTGCCAGGAGTTCTACCGCGCCATGATCGGCGACGGGCCGATGAAAGGCGAATTGGAATTGCGAATGCAACGGGCGCAGTCCAGAATGCACAACGCGGATATCCGAAGCGGGGATGTGGGGATGCTGCAAACTGAACACGCAGCAACGATCCTGGGGCATAGTTGGGCGACGAGGCCGGAGCGGCAATAGGTGGCCAACCTGACAATCCCGCGCGCAACGCTGTACGGGGGCGTTTCTACTCAGCCCGATGGGCAGATGCACCCGAATCAAGTCAAGGCCGCGTCCAATGTCATGTTCTCCGTGCGGCAAGGAGCGGTCAAGCGGCCCGGAAGCATTTTTGAGTTTGCGCCCACGGGCCTGCTCGCGGCGGGCAATCACCGCGTCCATGCCATTACCCGCGACGACGATGAGCAATACATGGTGGTCTACGGACGCGGGGCGACCAATATGGAACTGCGCGTCTACGCGCTGGACGGCACGGAAGCGACCGTGACCATCAGCGCGGCAGCACAGACATATCTGAACGCCGAAAGCGCGACCGCCGATGATCTGCGCATGGTGACGAATGCCGACCACACGATCATCGCCAATACGAAAGTTGCCACCTCCGTTGAGACCACGCCCGTATATGCCGTGTCGGCCAACCTCAAGAATTGGGACGTGGCGACGGCCTATCGCGTGGCGGCGGATATCTACTTCCACACGGAAGAGGATACCGTAGGGCACCCGAAGGGGTACTACAAGACCAGTGTGGACACCACGGACTTCGCGCAGTGGCGTGGCGCGGTAGTGACCGGAGATTGGGCGATTCCGACCGGCAACTGGAACAATGACCTGAACCCCGTCGGGTTCAAGGTGACATTCCGGGACCGCGACGGCGTAGACGCGACGTATGAAGTCAAGGAGAACTTTGGCAACCCCCTCGATGTGGACAGCGAAGGAATGGGTATTCCTGCCGCCGACATGACTGAAATCGCCTTGCGTCTACAGCAAGTGTTGCGCGACGCGGGCGCGACCACGGCGGGGATTCGATGGGTAGACCGGGCGGATGGAACCCGCCGCTTCCGCATTCTGGCCCCCTACCGTGGCACCGGAGCGAAGGTGGTGTCCATCACGGCGCCGTCGAGCGGCGTCTATGACCTCTCCGCCAGCGGCAGGCCGTTCTACTTTGCCGGCGGAACGGCTAACGACGGCACGGGCGATCCCGACGAGCAAACCCTTGCCCTTGAGGACAGGTTTGAGCGCGTGGCCGCGCCGGGCGACACGAAAGGTCGGCTCACCGCTTCGACCATGCCGATCAAGCTGGTGCGCACGGCGATCAGCCCCCTGGCATTCACCGCCAGCGCGATTACATGGGACGACCGCACGTCGGGCAACGAAAGCGATAATCCCCCCGTCTCCATCTTCAAGGACGGGCACACGGTCACAGACCTGTGCTTCCACCGCAACCGCTTCGTGCTGGCCGGGGACGAGCATATCATATTCTCTCAGGCGGCGGAGTTCTTCAACTTCTGGATTGAGGAATCCGATAACATCGCAGATGCCGACCCGATTGACGCGACCTTGACCAGTGCGCAGGTCTGCCTGGTGGATTCCCTGTTGCCCTGGCGCAAGACACTGGTGATCCTCACGAAAAGCGCACAGCAGTTCGAGTTGAACACGCCGGAAATCCTCACCCCTAACACGGCGGCGATTACGCCGTCCACGTCCTACCGCACAGTCAATGGCGTTCAGCCCGTCGCTATGGGTACGACGATGTACATGGCCGCGCAGGCCGGGGGCAGCGGGCAGATTCTTGAATACTACTACGATGACAGCCTGCAATCGGCCAAAGCGGCGGACATTACCGCACACGCGGAAGGCTACCTTCCGTTGACGGTGCGGCGGCTGGCGGTATGCCTGAACGCCGACATCACGCTGGTTCTGCCTTCGGCGTCGCCGTCGGTCTACCTGCATCGGTCGTATTGGAAGGGCAACGAACGCGCGCAGAGCGCGTGGGGTTCCTATGACTTTGACGACGGGGAGGTGATACATGATATCTGCGTCTTCGGCACAACCCTCTGGTTGCTCTCGGAGACGGGCGACGGATTCCGCTTCTACTCGCTTGAGCTTCTTGACGAAGCGGCGACGACGGGATGGGCATATCCAGTCCGGCTCGACCGGCGCGTGTCCCTTACCGGAGTATATGCGGCGGGATTTACGACGTGGACGTTGGCCACTGCGGATGGCGATTTGACTACCGCCGTGCTTGGCCCGGACTTCGGAACCAGTTCCGGCAACGAATTGACCTTGACGAAGGTGGACACGACGCACTACAAGGCGGCGGGCGACTGGTCGGCTGGCGAGGCGATGCTTGGGTTAGTCTATGACTTCCTCTTGACCTTGCCGCGCCCCTACGTGCAGAACCGCGACGGCGCGCCGATATTGGACCTTGAACTGGTGCTTCAGTCTGTTACGTTCAACCATTATTCGAGTGGCGGGTACGATGTTCGCCTGGAAAGGACTGGTTGACATGATCCTGCGCGTCTCGCCATGCGACTACGGAGGCTATGAGGTATGGGACAGCCGCGACCCCGACTGTCCGGTGTATCTCGCGCTGCATTTGACGGCTGAGAACGTTGTCAAGGGCGCGCTGAGCGTCAAGGGCGTCGCTCTCGTGGATAGCGTCATAGCCGCGCGGCTCGTTGCGCGTGCGGCAGAGGCGAAGCGCGCGTCCGTGGACTCCGCGATACAGGCGGAATTGAGCAAGCGCATTGCGGCGGTGGACTATTCCAAGCCGGGCGCTGAGGCCGTGGTGGCCGTGTTCGGCGCGGCGGAGGTGAAACCGTAATGGCGACGAATTGGGTGCCACAGAGGTCAGGCGCGTTTGACACGTTGAGCGGCAACGCCGCCTCTCCGTGGCATGACGGTGGCGCACAGACGGCGCTCAACTCGTACCCCTACAAAGATGACGCCGCCGACACGTTTTCCACCGGAGCTTTTGCAATCAGTGCCCCGTCCGTTGCCGTCACAGGCACAGGCGCAGGCGGAATCGGGGCGGGCGGGAGCCTGGAGACCGGGGCCGAAGCGTTCACGATGGGGGTCTTGACCGGCACAACCACAGGGGGCTTGACGACCGGCGCGGGGCGATTCAACTGCACCAGTTTTGCGCAGGGCGCAGGCGCGACGTGGAATATCGGAAGCGGCGGGATCGGCATCACGGCCAATTCGACATTTGCTGGAAGGATGAACTACGCGCCGGGCACGAACGGGGGGTGCCAAGCGAATGCGAATAGCACAGTGAGTATTACCGGGGCGGCTGCGTCTGCCATCTACGCTATCGGAACAGCGTGGACGGCTGGAAATTTCTGTACATTCACCAACACAAACGCAGGCGCGAACGCCAGGTTGACTTTTGCAGAAATCACGTATGGGTATTTTTCCTATAGCCACATCCTAGTTGGGTATCCATGTTTCAAGTGCGAGAACGCGGGGCGAAACATCATTCTGATTCTCAACGCTTGCGACGTGGAAAACAAGATTTCTAACTGCTTCCTCTTCAACAATTATTCGCGCGTGTTTTGCGTCGTCAGGGATTCATTTATATCCAGCGTGACTTCAGGTTCCGGCGTGAATATCGCCGCTGGCGGGATGGCGCGCATGACGTTTACGAATTGTGTTTTCGGAACCGACGTTGACGGCAATGTGCAGGCCAACACTACCGATATCGCAACGAGCATCGGCGTCCGGCTAGTTGCCGACGGCATCTCTCTCAGTGCCGCAACGCCGATAAGCGGGTTAGGTGCGGTGGTGGCAGACAATTATGGGCGCGCCAACGGCGTTGGAACATCCGGGATAGGATACCTCTACGATGGCATGGTAGGCACCGTCGAGCGTTCTACCGCCGCGCCGTATGGCGCTGAGACATACCACGCAAGACAGACCCCAGCGAGTACAGTAACGGCGGTTCTGCCGCTGGACATGCACTGCGAAGTCCCCGTCATCACCGGCGACAAGTCCGTTGCCGTGAGCGTTCCCGCCGCGCGCAGCGGCATGACATCCGACTGCGCGAAGGTCATCATTGACCCGGAGCAGGCGTGGGTTACGAGCGTCCAGTCCACTGAGTTGTTGACCGATGCCGGGACACTGATTACCGCGCCGTACACGCTCACCGCAACCTCCGGCGTCGTCGGCGGGACAGCCGCGAAGGGGAAGATTCGCATCGTGTTCCGCACGGACGAATACGAGTCGGCGAAGGTCGTTGACTGGGGCAAGGCGACGATTGTCGTCACCCATGCCGACGACACGACGACGACCTACTATGTATCGCACCAGAACTGGGCGAACGGGATGCCGACGGTGGACGCGCCAACCTACGTCGCGCCCGCGAATATCAAGAACGCAGTGCCCAGCGACTTCGGCGATGGCACTTACTCACCGGACTTCCCCGCCGTGGGCAATGTGCTTTCGACGGACACGGTTGACGGGTCCAATGGCACGTTGACGCTCCCCGCGAATGGCACGAAGGTACTGGTTGCCGAAGCTGCGTTCGGCGTCGCGGGAAACTCCATCACGCCCGCAGCGACAATCCCCGCTGGCGCAAACGTGCAAGCCGCCGCCGCCGCCTACGGCATCAACGGCAACAGTGAAACGCCGTCATATCCCACCACCGCCACATCGCAGGCGGCGCAGTTGGCGACCGACCAGGCGGCGGTGGACGCGGGCAAGGCCGACATCCTCACGACCCGGACTATCCTCGGCGTGGTGGGCACGCGCGACTTGACGCTCTACGCGCTCATCAGCGGCATCGTGGCCGCTGGGGACGTGCGCAATGGAACTCCGCGCTACACCGGCGGCAGCAACGGCACATGGGACGCCGTGAGCAAAAGCGATGTGGTTGACGCGGCTTTCGTGGCGACGGGAAACAAGAACTACGTCGGCGGGGCCGATGGCTCCTATCCGACCACCGCAACGACAGAGGCCGCGCAACTTGCTACGGATCAGGCCGCAGTTGATGCGAAGAAGACGTACCTCGATAGCACTCAGACGATTCTCGGCGTGACGGGGACGTTGAACATGGCCCTGTACTCGCTGATCTCCAACATTGTCAGTGCGGCTTTCGTTGCCGTTGGCAACAACAATTACGTTGGCGGTAGTCCGGGTGCCTACCCGACTACGGCCACGAGCCAAGCGGCGCAACTGGTCACAGATCAAGCCGCCGTTGACGCACAGAAGGCCAACATTCTCGACACGGCGACGATATTGGGCGTGGATGGCACGTATGACACGACGCCCGCTGCTCCGGCGCGGCCTACGCTGGCCGTGGTGAACAGCGGCAGCGGAACAAGCGTTACGGCAACGGTGGCCGGGGCCGCCGGGGTAACGAATCTGCTATTCTACCGGCTCGATGGCGCGTCCTCATGGACGACTGGCAATACCCGCGTCGGGGATGGCATCATCACGCAGACGGGTCTTACCGCATTGCGCAGGTATGAGTTCATCGCCGTCAGCGAAAGCACGGGGGCCTATAGTCTTCCCTCTGTCCCGGCGACGCTGGTGCCACGCAACACTTCCGGCTCCGGCACACATACGGAAGCGCAGATATTCTCGCCCGTCCCGTCGCCCGAAGCGCAGGGCAAGGCGCGATTCTGGATCAACGCCAACACGAAGCGCATTGAGATTTCAGTTGTGTCGTCGAACGCGCGTCCGCTGGTGCTGAATAGCGCGGAGTTCACCGCTACGGCAACAAGGAGAACCATGTAACATGGAACCGATTTCGTGGGCCATTCTGGCAGCGATTATGATGGCCTCTATGGCGGGCACATCCGCCGTCATGGCGAACCAGGCGGCCAAGCGCAATGAGGAGGCGCAGCAGGCCGCGCTGGCCTTGCAGCAGAAACAGGCCGCCGATCAAGCATCCGTCGAGGCGGAGAAGGTGGAGCAGCAGGCGCACCAGATGGAAAGCCGCATTCGCGTCGCCGCCGGGGAGTCGGGCATCGGGCTGGGCGGCACCTTCGAGGCGTTGACGCGCCAGACGCGCATGGACGAATCATGGAATCTGAACATCATCAACCAGAACATGCGCAACGCGCAGTTGGGCATCGCCAGCCAGTTCCAGCCGCAGCCGCGCACGAACCCGCTGCTCGCGGGCATCATGGGCGGGTTGCAAGGCGCAAATATGGGCATGAACCTGTCAAGCAACCTCTCCGGGATTCAGCGTACCAACGCGCTCTATGCGCCGCCCGCGCCCGCCGGTTCCTTCTCGTCCTACAATACATCCTTGAACTTCCGGTAAGGAGCGACCATGCCACTGCCGATGAACACGGGAATCAACGCGCCGCGCTCCGGCATTCAGGGCGGACTCACGGCTCCGGGCGCGCGCCCGCAAATCGCGCCGCCGGGCACGGACTATCCCGCCGCGCTGGCGCAGTTCCTTCAGGGCGGCGTCCAACTCACCGGCAGTTACGCGCAGGCGCAGGAGGCCGAAGGCGAACTGAACTACGCCCTCGATCAGCCCATCATCGAAAAGGCCATTGCGGAGGGCAACCCCGGCGCTATGCTCCGGACTGAACGCGCACAGAAGGTGCTCATGGGCGCTCTGGCCGGCGTGGTTGACTTCAATCCCGACACGGCGCTGGACGCCGAAGATCCGCATGGCTCTTACGAACGGTGGCTGGACACGGTATCGCAGAATCGTCCGCCGAGTTTCAAGGCCGCGCTTCGCTTGCGCACGGAACCGCAAGTCGCTAAATGGGATGCGGAGAACAAGGTCTCCACTGCACGCGCGACGCTCGACAAGAACAGCAAGGACGTGATCGGCTTCTACGCGCGCACGAACTTGACGGACTCCGGCATTGAACGATTGAAGGAAGTACGTTCCGTGATTGGCCCCATCGTCAAGGCCGCAGGGGGCGACGAAACGGCATGGTGGAGCAATATGCTCCAGAACATACGGCAGAACTACGCCGCGCAGGGCAACTTGGCCAGCGTCAAGAACATGGCGACGCTCCTGCCTGAAGATCAAGGCCAGGCCGAGAATATCGCGCGGGGCGTTTATCAGAAGAACCTTGCGAACCAGATCGAAGGCATGGAACTCAACTCCATCACTGCGCCCGAAGTGTTTGCAGCCATTCGAGGCACGGACCTTGAGCCGGGGCAGAAGGATGCGCTGATTCGACAGGGTCAAAGGAAGATTGGCGACCAGATGCTATTGACGGTGGACCAGTCATTTCCCAAGTACACCGACCCGAAGATGGTCATGGCCGCCCTTGAGAGTTATAGCAAGGACGTGTACAAGGCCGAAGCAGACGGGCTGGTGCATCCCGACGACCTCCCGTCACTGATAGGCCGCGCACAAGGCTACGCGCGCGACGCCATTGAGGCGTTGAACCGGCAGGAGCACATTTATTCCCTGAGAGGACTGGCGCGCACGGATGGACTTCGCGCTACGGACGGCACCCATGACGAGCGGCAGCAAGTTCTTGAAGAACTCGTCGCGCCGAATCTGGTCCCGAACCTGTCCGAGGCGAACGCGCTTTCCATTGTCGCCGCGTTGAAACCCAACGTGGTATGTGACGCCGTGCAGCAGAAAATCCAAAACGCCAGCAGGTTGCTCGTGGACTTGTCCGACGAAGCGGAAATCACACCGGACATGGCGGATGGCGTTACGTTGGCGTATGCGTTCCTCGATTCCGACGACATCACCTTGCGCGGGAAATATCTCAATGACGCCGACGCCAAGTTGCTTGGGACGGTGCAGTTGTACGAGAAGAAATATCCCGGCGAACGGAAGAAGGCGATGATGATGGCCGCGCGTTCCATCCGCGCATCCAACATCGAACATGCAACAGTCACGCCCGAAATCACCGCCGCCGTAGCGAAGTCGCGCCAGCAGGGTTGGTTCATCTTTGACCCGGTGTTCAAGGACACCGAACTCAAGAACCCCGTCTATGCGGAACAGCGCGTTGCCGATGAGGCGGCGGTCTACGTCAAACTGGTCCCCGGCCTTTCTGCCGAGGATGCCGTAAAACGGGCAACGAAAGACTTCTGGGCGGAACACCTGCTCGTTGGCGGATTCGCAGTCTATGTTAGCAATGCGGGCATGACACAGCAGGATGTAAGTTACGCGCCGGCTACGCTTGCGGACTGGATGGACACCTACTGGAAGGAGAACCCGAAGGAAGCGCAGTCCATCATGGACAGCATGGATATCCCGTATGAGTGGAAGACGCCAAAGGCCGTCCGGTATGCGGCACTCACCAATCCTCTCATCGCGCAGGCGACCGCCGCCTATGAAATATTCGGGGATCATCGCACCCCCGACGCGCAACGTTACCTGTCCTTGCAGTGGAACGACGTGGAACGGGCGTTCCGGCTCGTTACACCCGACGGCTTTCCGGTGCAGAACTCTTTGCAGGGATGGATGCCACTGGACAAGCTCATGGATGCCATCCATGAAAAGCACAAGGCCGCCGACAAGGCACTTGCCCTGGAACGCGGGATTGCCAAAGAAGTGAGAACGCAACAGGGCGAACGGGCGACTTCGGGCGTCATGCCCAAACCCGCGCCGGGCGGCAAGGTACGCTATGAACAGTGACCCCAACGCGACCCCATCCATGCCGGACACGTTTACGCCCGAGTTGATGCGGACGCAGCGCGAGTACGTTCCCGCCGTGGACCCGGGCCAATTGGGGCAGGCGTTGATGATGAAATTACAAGCCGCAGATCGGATGCACGCGGCCATCTTCAATTCCATCGCCAGCCGCAAGGAGCCTCCCAACGCCCCGAAGGACTGGCTTATCCAGCGGCACTGGGACGAAGTTCAGGCGCGCAAGGAACGCTACGCCTTTGGCGCGTTTGTCAAGGTGGACGGGAAGTGGGTGCGCGAAAAGGCGACTTGGCAGGACAATCTCTGGGGCACCATTGCAGACCTTTACGGCAACAACAGCGTAGGGTATTTCTGGTCGCATGACACGCCGGAAGAATACGATGCGCGATTACGCAAGATTTTCTTCTGGCTTGACCCCAAGCCAGTCGAGCAGTGGTGGACGCCTGAGATTCAGAAGCAGATCATGGGCGACCTGCCCGACGAGTACCAGACGAAGGTGTTGACGCGCGCCGTGTCCGACCGCCATGCGACCTTGATTGCCGACCAGTACCGCCAGGAACTCAAGCGCGGCCAGCGATTGAGCGAGATGGGTTGGCCGGGCACTATCGGCCAGTTTGCCGCCAGCGCGCTGGACCCGGCGAACGTTGCCTTTGCGACCTTCACCGGCGGCTTTGGCGCTTCATGGGTATCGGCGTCACGCTTCGGCAGAATGGGCCGGGCCATGCGGGCGGGCCTGTTCAACGTCCCCGCCGCCGCCGTCATGGACGTGCCGCGGATGATCTATGACCCGCACTATGACGTGAGCACCGCGGCGTATTCCATGTCGGCGGCTTTTGCGTTTGGCGCGGCATTCGGGGCGGCCTTTGACCCCTACCGTGCGCAGGCCGTCAAGGCCATGAAGGAGCAGGAGCTTTCCGATATCGTCGAAGCGGGTGCCAAACTCACGGCAAAGGGCGAGAAATACTACGCCGACGTGCGCCCGCTGCCGGAAGTGGCGCGCCTTCAGAAGGCGTCCGCGCAGAACATCGCGCAGATGAACCGGATCATCGAGGAAGCGAACGGTATGCCCGGCGGCGGGTTCAAGTCGCATGAGGCGATAGAAGCCTCATTGCGCCAGCCGGGCAAGTTGGGCGACGCCATCATCACCGAGGCGGGCCTTCGGGCCAAGACTCCCTTCGGCACCGCGCCGCTCATTATCCCCGACATCGTTGAAGGCGCACCCATCGCCCCGCCGGCGGCAAAGCCCGTGACGGGTACAGTGAAGCCGCAGGGGACGGAATGGCTACGCCCCATGCTCTACACCGAAGCGCAGAAGGCGCGCGAGACGGCAAAGATGCTGCCCGCGCCCGCGCAGAAGCCTACCGCCGCGCTGCCATCCCCGAAAGCCGCTGCCGCGTTGCAGGCCCCCGTGCCGACCGCCGCCGAAGTGGTCGCGCGCCCGAACGCGGCATTCGACCACATGCCGTTCGTCGCGCAGACTGTGCGCAAGTGGTACAAGGGCCGGTTGCAGAAGGCCAACTTGGACGACGCCATCAGCGACGCCATGACGCACGTAGCTACGAAGTGGGGCCAGTATGACCCGTCGAAAGAAAAACCGACGACATGGATGGGCAAGGTCATCAAGAACCACCTCATCAACGCCGGGGAGCGCATCAAGACGGAAAAGGCGGCGCTGCATAGCCGCAAGGCCGCACCACTGCCACGCGGCGCAGTTCTTGAACCTGACGAAGTGGCGCTGTATGACACGCTGAACTCCGACGTGCGCGCCGCAGTTGACGAACTCACGGACGTTCAGAAGAAGATTGCTCTGTCCCGACTGATGGCGGACGACAAGGCGACCTACCGCGCGCTGTCGAAGCAGCTTGGCATATCGCCAGAAACGGTGCGCACTTACGAGAAACTTGCCAAAGAGAAGTTGGCGATTTCCCTGAAGAAGTACATCCCCATCGCAGAGGGCGGGGAACTGCCCGGCGGCCCCGGCGCGCAGAAGATGCACTGGGCGGTCGAAGGCAAGGACTTCGTGGACGCCTACCTTGATGCCGTAGGGCAGGTGGAAAACATGCCGTTGGGGCGCGAGTATGCCGGGCCGCGCGGCTGGCTGGGCATCCTGTCCTTTGACTTGCGCGCCAAATTGGGGCAGGGTGAACCTGCACAGCGTGGACTGGCGCGGCGCTTGGCGGGCAACCTGTTCCCCGACGAGACTGGGGCGACGCATTGGGCCAGTGCCTACGAAGGATTGATGCTGAACCGCGCCGTGGATGCCATGAAGATCACCTACGCCTATGAACCGGCGTTTACGGCATTCCGCAAGCGCATGAAGGCGCGTGGATTATCAGACATTGACATTGAGCGCACCCTGAACCAGACATGCGCCGACGCCGCCAACGCCGACCCCGTGCGCCTGAAGGCCATGATCGAGGCGGACCCGGAAATCGCCGATGTCGTCAAGGCGTGGAAGGAACTGGACAACGGCCTCTGGGAGCGCGGGATGCGCCAGAAACTTGCTGGGTTCACGCCGGAGAATCGGATTGACAACTACCTCATGCGCAGTTGGCGGCAGGATCAGTTGCTTGGCGCGTTCGCCGAGCACGGGGAAGATTACGTCCATGCCGTCATCGTCAAGGGCCTTATGAATGAGACCCCGGAACTGAATCCGAAGTTGGCCGATTCGTTCGCCAATGCACTCGTCAAGAACACACTTTCGCGCGGACTGGACGGGGAGAATCACTTCTGGCGGTTCAAGGGGAGCGAGACGGAAATGCTCCGCAATATTCTTGAGAACGCCGGGCACAACGCCGACGAGGCGACCAGCATGATAAACGCATGGAACGCGGCGAAGCAGAACAAGGGCATCGTCAAGGGACGAATGATGGTGGATTATTGGGCTGAGATCCCCGGCAAGGATGGGAAGACCCTGCGCCTGCGCGACCTGCTGGACCGTGACTTCAACAACCTCACGCGCCGGACGATCAACAACTTCTGGGGCGCGCTGATGGAATGGCGCGTCCGCACGGCCTATGCCGAGTACATTGACACCCCGACCCCGGCGAAGACGGGAATCATCGCCGACTGGACGACCGAGCAGGGCGGGGATTGGATGGAGAACTGGCATGTTCCCGAAATGCGCCAGATTATTGCCGACGCCAACAAGCGGGCCTTGTGGTCGGCATTGCACGAAGCCAAGACCGCCGTGGGCAAGAAGTGGGCCGCGTTCAAGCAGCGCAACCAGGCCGCACGGCTTGAGACGATGCACCGACTTGTGCTGGGGATGCCCGCACACCCGGAACCGGCGTCCGAGGGCGCGCGCGTGGCCCTTCTCACGCTCAAGCGGCTGCGCAAGGCCGCGACGGTCGTGTTCGGGATGCGTTTTGGCGCGGCGCAGTTGCCCGACACGGCATTCATGCAGGCTGAGTTTGGGCCTGCCGCGTTCAACAAGCAGTTCCCCGCGCTCATGTCCTTGCAGCGCGATGCGCTTTCCGGCAAACTGTCCAATGCCACCCTTTCAGGAATTGAGGCGTTGTATGCCTGCGACACGGGCTGGGGACATTTCGCGCATATGACGCCCGACGATTGGGTATCGCGGCCAGAGGCGGCACTTGGCCGCGTAGACCGCTGGCTTGACCAGGCGCATGAAGCGACGCTGAAGTGGTCGGGCTTCCGGGCCATTGACGCGCGGCAGAAACTTGGCATTCGCGCCGTGATTCTCCAGCGCGTTCTTGACGACGCCTACGGCGGTCAGCGCATTTCCACCAAGCGGCTTGGCCTCATGGGTTGGTCCGAGAGCGACTACGACCAGATTCTTTCCGCCATGCAGGAACCCGGTGCGGTCGAAGCGACCGCCGGGCCGATGACCGGACGGCGATTCATCAAACTGAACCCTGAGAATTGGAAGAATCCGACGGCATTCGCCAAGCTGTATGCCGGGGTGCAGCGCGGGGCAGAACAGTCCATCATCGAGCCGAACCCCATGATGCTGTCGAGCTTCATGTCGGGGGAACTGGCGCGTTCGTTCCTGCAATTCCGGTTCTTCAATCTGGCGGCGTGGCGTCAGCACCTTCTGCGCGGCGTCTACCTGCACGACGCGGAAGCCATCAGCGGGGCCGCCATGTCCTACTTCTACGGCGGGTTGATTGGCACAGGCATAGTCTATTCCAACGCCCTGGGCCGCCCGGACAAGGAGGAATATCTCAAGCGGTACATGACCCCGCGTTCACTCGCCGCGGGCGCGTTCCAGCGGTCCGGTTGGTCCTCGATCATGCCTTCGTTGATTGACGCTTCGGCCTACACGCTGGGCCAAGACCCGATTTTTGCCAACACCTACCGTACCACAGGGTTACAGACATTCGGAATCGCATCCACCCCGTCGGGCGCACTGATTCAGGGCGCATGGGAAGCGGAGTCCGGGGCCATGAAGGCCATGACGCGCAGCGATACCGTATTCTCTCAGCAGAACGCGCAGCAGTTTAGGCGCATGATGCCGTGGAGCAACATGTTCCTGTTCAGTAACGTCACCAACTATGGGATCGGGCATTCCGGGTTGCCGCCGAAGTCCGCAGTTCCCCTGAAGGAGCGATAACATGCCGCGCAAGATGAACGGGAAGACGTTGACGGAACACGAGCACGAAATCTGGCGGGCTGTGTTCAGCAACACCCATTCCGGGGCGATTGCCACTGCCGCCGTGAAGAAGCGACGCGCCAAACGGAGGAAATCCCATGCCTGACGCCGATCCGGTTCTACGTGACCTGTCCGATGAACTGGCGCGCGCTTTGCTTGACGCCATCAGGAATGGCGTGGACGCCGTGGACCAGAAGACAGGGGAAATCCGCAAAGTCGCCGCATCCGCCTCGCACCTGAACGTCGCCCGGCAACTGCTCAAGGACAATGGCATCAGCCGCAAGCCCGTCGAGGGCCAGACGTTAGCCGAACTGGCCGATGAACTGCGCATCCACCCCATGCCGCCCATGTCCAATGAGGATCTGAAGGACGAAGCGGTCGCATGACCGAAGCGGAACTGCGCCTCTACCTGAACAAACTCCGCGATGACTTCGTGTTCTTCTACAGCGAAGTCCTGCGCCTGTATAAAGGCATCGAGCCTTGCGACGTGCAGAAGGACATGGCATGGTGGGCGGCCTGCGGGCCGCAACGCCGCGGCATCCTGGCCATGCGCGGCATCGGAAAAACCGAGGTAATCTGCGCACTGTCCGACTGGCGCATCATGCGCAACCCGGAAATGGAGCGCGTTCTGGCGTCCTCCCCGTCCGCCAACAAGGCCCTTGAAACCCTGCACCTGGCGCGCGGCTGGCTCCTGCGGATACCCTTCCTGCGGCATCTGGCACCCACAGCGGACAACGACGACAAGTACCGCGATTCGCAGACGGCATTCGACGTGCCGCAAGCCCTGATTGACAAGACCCCATCATTCCAGGCCATCGGACTCACAGGACAGCGCACGGGGAGCCGCGCGACGTTCATCAACCCCGACGACGTTGAGACCGACGAAAACACCATCACCCGCGACCAACGCGCGCGCCTTGAACAGCGGTTCGACGAGTTCGAGCACATCGCCAGCGAACAGAAGTCCGAAATCCTCGTGACCGGCACATACCACCATGAGGAATCGCTGTACACCAAACTCATGCAGCGCGGGTACGAGTTCCGCACCTACCCCATCTGCTACCCCGCGAATCCTACTACCGTGCCCGGACTCGCGCCGATCCTCCTGAAACGCCTTGAATCCGGGGCAAGCCGACCCGGAGACCCTGTATTCCCCGTCCGTTTCGGGCAGGAGTACGTCCTGAAGCGGCAACTCCGTATCTCCAAACGTTCATGGGCGATGCAACTGATGCTCATGCCCGGAGTACAGGAAGGCGACCGCCGCCCCCTCAAACTGCACGATCTGGTCGTTATGTCACTCCACCGCGACCTCGCCCCCACTCTGGTAGTCTGGGGCACGAAGACCGCCGCCGGATCATCGTCAAGAGAGGACATCCCCTCTCCCGGCATCGCCGGGGACGGGTTCTATGGCCCCGTGTTCGTCTCCGCAGACTTCGCGCCCTACCAGGGCTGTGTCTGCTGGATTGACCCCGCCGGACACGGCGAAGACGAACTGGCATGGTCCATCATGGGTCAACTCAACGGAATGCTGTTCTGGAAGCATGTCAACGGCGTCAAGGGCGGCGCTACCCCAGAAAACCTCATGAAAATCGCCACCTCATGCCGGGAACATGGCGTGACCGATATCACCGGCGAGTCTAACTTCGGCGGAGATACCCTCTTACGACTGCTCGAACCCATCATTCGCAAGCTTTCCTGCAAGGCAGGGGAGCACCCCACCTTCCCCAAAGGCTGGACCGCATCCGTCCACATGGAAGGCGTCCACTCATCCGGCCAGAAGGAACTCCGCATTACCTCAGCACTCGACCCCATTATGGCCCAACACCGGCTGATCGTCTCAGATTCCGTCGCCCGAGATTCAATCGCCATGCAGCAACTTGCCCTGATCACCACCGAACGCGGCGCACTTGACCACGAAGACCGCCTCGAATCAGCCGCCGGGGCCGCCGAGTTCTTCAAGGACTGCCTCTACCAAGATGCCGAAGTCCTCTCCAAACGCGACCCCGAAGCCGAACTCATGGAACTGGTCGAAGCATACCGTAAACGCTTTCACCCCGAACCGTCCGGTGGATGGATTCAGTACCCAAGCCCGGTAGCACAGAACATGCCGTAAAACGCTCTACGGTGCCCCAGGTTGAACGCAGGCCACCTTTCACGTACTTTCGTACCCAAACCGAACCCCCACTCACTGTAGGGCATCCCTTGCACTGCCATGCTTACCCAACGTCTGATAATAACATCAATATCGCTCCCCCGCGCGCGCGTTAACAGTGTACCCGCGCGCGTTAAGACTTAATCCCACTCCAATTCTCAATTCTCAACGCCGTTCTGTGATTACCCTGCCATGTTTCAGAATGAAAATTGAAAAGGGGAAGTCAGATATCAAGACGTTCGCCGCATCCCCCCTTCCCCCCTGTCTGAAATCATCATGGCGGCCCATAACTGATATTATCAGACGTTGAAAGGCCCATGAAATCAGGGGTAAAACGATATGCAAAGCCTGTGCAATGCAGGGGCAAGGACCAGGGGGGGATCCACATGTAGGACCAACCCATCGTCATTTCGTGTTTTTTCTCATCCTTCTGCCATGCCTTCATTCCCCTTTTTTGTCTGATTGGCATGGCTTTTCAGGCTGATTCTATTGGCTTTTCTACGTGGCGGGATCAGTGATTTAACAGAGAACGGTTGGACATTGTGGCATGAGACTGTATACTGATAGTGGCTAGGGGCAGGGAAAAGGAGACGACGATGAGAAGGTATATGGCGTGTGCGTGGGGTCCGGGACTCTGGCGTGTTGGATATGCTCTCGGTGCCAACGTCTGGAACGTCATCCATCCAATACCCGATGTGCGCAATTTCGACACATACGAGGAGGCTGACCAGGTGGCGTTGCGGGTGTCGCGCGGCGAGTTCGGGCACGAGGTGGGAGTTTATGTCTCTATGCGATAGACCGCGCCCGGCGGGTCCGGGAGTGGAGGGTAGTAACGTGGGAATCAGCAAGGATCGGGACGCGATATGCACGGGTTGGCGGTTGCGGGGTATGGGCTTGGAGAGCGATGCGCTGTCCGATTGGATGGAAATTCACAGGCTCAATGAACGGATAACGTCCTTGTGGACGGCCAACAACAACAGCAAGGGCCGATGGCCCCAGGACATGTACGCCCGCAATGAGGCGGCGCAAGGGCGGGGATGTGTCAAGGCTAAGGCCCTAGCCGACAAACATCACTGGAAGATTGACATGAGCGGCGGTCTGTGGTGGACGGTGTACAATCGCAAGGGCGAAGCTCTGAGGTAATCCCACATCGGGCCGGGGCGCGCCGGATACGCGCAATGGCATGGGGCATGGAGGAGACGACGATGGCGACGACACGGGCGTACAGTCTGCGGCAGATGGACGGCGGCGATTATGTGTTTGCACGCGTGCTTGACGACGCGGCGGCCTGCGTTGCTGATGTGCGGTTGACACGCGGGGCAGAGCGATCAGAGATTGCCGGACTGCGGCGCGCGATCAACGCGCATCTCCGCAATGGCGGGACGCTGTATAACTACCAGTGGTGACTCCGCGCCGGGCGGCTCCCGGCAGGTGGGGCATGGAGGAGACGACGATGGCGAGACGCTGGTATCTCAGAAACGGCAGACGCACGAGCGAGGCTACAGTGCGCGCTGCGCAACGATCTGCGGAAGAGGCAAAGCGTACTGGAAAGATGGGTAACATTCCGTGCAGCATCCAGCCCGCAGTTGCGCGTGGCATCCGCGATATGACCGTCACGGAGTTTGCGCAGTGGTCGGGTTGCTTTACGTGGAGGGACTGACATGGATGGTAGTGGCGGAGACTTTGGCTCTGGCTTTTGCATGGGGCTGCTGGTTGGCTATGCAATCTTGTTTCTCTCTCTATACTTTGGAGCGCATAGGCCAAAGCACTGACAACCGCGCCGGGCGGTTCCCGGCGGGTAGGGCATGGAGGAGACGACGATGGGTAGCGCGAGACACGGAAATCGAGGTTGCGTGACGAGTCTGATTGCGCGGGGCAAGCTGGTCCCGGCAACCGCCGCGCATTACAACGTGGCGGTTGGCTTTGCCAGCGTGTGCGGCGGGAAGGCACACCGGCGAGGGCTAGCAATCGAGATCACCGGCACCGATCCCGGAACGAACAAGGTCGAGTACAAGGCGCAGTTGCGCGAGGCGTTCCGCAATTCGGGATACGCTGCGTGCCAGGTCAAGATTCTGAGTTGACAACCGCCCCGGCGGGTCCGGGATTGAAAGGGTTGTAACGTGAATACTGCAACGGTTGCGGAGATGGTCAAGGGGAACGTGGAGCCGATAGCAGAGCGTGACGCCGTGCTGGCATGGTGCGAGAAGAATCAAGGCAAGGTGTTGCGGTCCAATGGCATACCGGAGGGGTTCGTGATCCGCCGGGAGTACGGTATGACACATTTGGAGCCGTCGAATCGCCAGCGGAGCGGAGCGGGGTTCCTGCTGTGTCACAGTGACAAGGGCGTGTTGGTGCCAACGCCGGACGAACTGCGGGCGCGCAATGCCTGCTACTATGCGGCCCGGGACGAGCGCAACGCATACCGGGCGGCGTTCCTGGCCGATCTGGAGCGGGTGTCTTTCATGCAGGGCGCAGTTGATCGCGTGGCGTTTGCGGTTGCGGAATATCGGCGGGCCGTGGCAGCGCTTCAGGTTGTGGCGGGGTATCCGAATCCCGATCACTACGCTCTGGAAGAACTGGCGGGCGTAATCAAGGAAGAACGGCAGAGGTGAAGTAATCCCACATCGGGCCGGGGCGCGCATGGTAACGCGCTGAGGAGAGGATGATGATGGAATATAAAACTGTAACTACGCAAGCCGAACTTGAAGCCGCCGTAACTGCGGGATTTGGCGTTCGAGTTGACGCGACATGGCGCGCCTCGGCGCACGTCGTGGCGTGGGCCTCGGCGCACGTCGTGGCGCGGGGGTCGGCGTACGTCGAGGCGTGGGGGTCGGCGCACGTCGAGGCGTGGGACTCGGCGCACGTCGTGGCGCGGGGGTCGGCGCACGTCGAGGCGCGGGACTCGGCGCACGTCGAGGCGCGGGACTCGGCGCACGTCGAGGCGTGGGACTCGGCGCACGTCGTGGCGCGGGAGTTTTCGTCTGTCACCCATTTCGGCGCGTCTGTCGTTATCAAGTTGCTCGGCAAGGCGCGCACCACGGTCGTGAAGTACCCGGCGTCTGTGAGCGTATGGGCCAAACTCAAGGGGCTGGCAATCGTGCGCGGTCACATGACGTTGTGGAAATCTACTCGCCCAGACGGCACAGATTTTAAGACAGGAAAATGCCAGTACGGGACAGGTATCGTGACTGTCGCCCCGGAATGGGACGCACAGTACAAAGATGAGTGCGGCAAGGGTCTCCATCTGGCAGATTCGCCTTCTGCGGCGAGACTATTTGTGCCAGAGGCGTACCGCGAGACGTTCCGGTTGTTCAGGGTATCCGCCGCTGTGAAGGATTGCAGATGCTTCCCCGGCCTACCCAATTATCCAATGAAGTTGCGGTCGCTAGCCTGCAAGGGCATCGCGGAAGTGCCTCGCGATTATATCGAGGGCGAGTCCGATGGAAACGCCTGAACCCTACGTGACCGCTCTTGACACGTTACCGCTGTGGCGCAGAAACGACGGCGACGGCAGCAAGGTCGCATCGAGGCGACTCGTTGCCAATGGCAAGGCGCGGTTACAGCGGCTTCAGACATTGCGCGCGGACCGTGGAATACTGGGTATCTCAACGACGACGACAATCACGCATTGGACAACCTGCGCGTGTTTGGCGGCCCCGATGGCCGTATGGTTGCAGATACCATGTGGCCGGATCGTGGACATGGCGAGGCGGAACAACGCGCTAACGCCGCGCTGATTGTCCGCGCCGTCAATTCACACGATGCGCTGGTGGAGGCACTGCGTGGGCTATACGAGGCTGCGCTTGACACGATAGCGACAGGTGTACCGGCGGCGCATTTGGACTCTGCCGCAGAGGGAGCGAGGATTGTACTGGAGATCACACAATGAAACACTACTCCTACACGATGGAAATGCGGACGGTGAGTGGGGTTGGTATGTCGAGGGGAAAGATCGTGCGGACAACTGCGCCGCCGCTAGAATGTGCAATCGTTGGCTACACGCAATGGAACTCCAATCACCAAGCGGCCGTGACAATGGCGCAATGCGCCGTGAAAATGCGAGAGATCGAGGACATGAAGGCCGCCCGCGCCGCCCTGGCCCTAGCGGAGGGCAAGGAATGAGTAACACGCTTCGCGTCTTTCTGGTGCTGTTCGTTATGGCCGTTTGGCAATGCGGATTCTTGTTGTTGTCCTTGTGGTGGGAGAAGCGGAAATGAGCGAGATACCGGGAATGAGCGGTGAAGCCGTGCTGGCCTTGCGCAAGGGCTTGGGACTGTCCCAGGAGCGCATGGGAAGGCTACTCAACGTGTCATGGCACACCGTGAAACGGTGGGAGAGGTATGGGATCCCGGCGGTGAAGGCCGCCGGCGTCAAGGCAATGCTGGAGAATCAGAAAATGGCGTAGCGGTTACGCCTGGGCCGGGTTGCTCATTCGCCCGGTCCAGGCTTTTTCTTGTCGAACACGAACTCCCATATCGCGGCGAACGCAAACGCGGCAAGCACAATCAACAGAAATCTCATAAGCGTACCTCCTTCTCAAACACTTTCATCAGCCGTCCGTTCCATCCAAGTGTGACGCTGCCCACCCCGCCGAAGCGGTTCTTCTCAATGGACAGGATGATCTCGGTGTCCAGACTCACCTGCCCCGTTCCACGGCACTCGTCGCATTGCAGGCCGCGTTGCGTTCCACAGGCAGGGCAGGGGTTCGCCTCTCTGAAATGCGGACGGTTGAGAATCAACACAACGTCTGCCGCCTCCATAATGCCGCCAGATTCCTTCAGCAGTGACGATGCCGGTTGCGGGTTCTGTGCGCTACCTCGCGCCAGTTGCGACAGCAGAATCACCGTCAACCCGGTGGACTGCGCGAGAGCCTTGAGCGTGTTCACTGAAGCGTCAATACCGATACGCCTGTTCTCCTCGTGCGCCTCGCAGCGCAGAAGTTGCAGATAGTCCACGGCCATGACCTTCACCCCATGCTTGCGAATGTGGTGGCGCGCGTGCCCGGCGATCTCACTGGCCGACAGCCGGCGCGCGACCAGATGAAACGGGAGTCCGGCCAACTCTGCCGAAGCGTCCCCGGCGCGCGCCAGGTCGTCACCCACAAGTCCCTTTGATCCGAGTGCCCGCAGCTTCGACGCGCCGATGCGGGACTCGCGGCCGATCAGCGTGGACAGCACCTGCGCCGCACTCATCTCCGCTGAGAAGAACGTAACCGGCGTTCCCATGCGCGCAAGGCTGCACAGCACTTGCGTTGTCAGACTGGTTTTGCCCGTGCCTGGGTATGCCCCGATCACCACGAGACAGCCTTCCGGCAGGCCACCCGTGCGCTTGTCCAGCGTTTCAAGTCCCCATGAGTGGACGTTCGCCTTCTCCAAGCCAACACCCCGGCGCAGCAGCGTACCGATGGGGCCGGATTCCGCATCGGACTCCGGCAACGTGCGCTGAAGTGCTTCCTCCAGCGACGTGCGCACGGTGCCAATGTCCGCGCCACCCGTAATGGCCACCGCTGCCGACTCTGCCGCCGCTTGCACGGAGCGCAGCCGCGCGTCCTCAACCAGAATCCGGGCGTAGGTCTGCGCGTGACTGACGCCCATCGGCCCATCGAGCAGGCCCCATAGAAAATCATGTCCCCCTACCGCATCAAGTTTGCCAGCCGACTCAAGCGCCGCCTCGACGCTTATCACATCAACCGCCTTGCCCTGTGCGGATAGTTCTGTAGCCATTTCGGCTATCATACGAAAGGCTGGATTGCAGAAGTGCTCAGGCTCCAACCCCTCGGCAACTACGGAATGCAGCGCAGCGTTGTCTTCCGTGAGCAGAATCGCCCCGATAGCCGCGCGCTCTGTTTCCTCGTGGCGCATTTCAGTACGGGGCCTCCAACTCGTTTGTGACAAGCCCAAAGGCGCGCCCTGCTGTTGCGGCCAGTGTCGGCGCAGGAACACCTTCACGCGCCCACCGTTGCAGAATCGCTTCAGTGTACGGCCATGACTTCTTTTCCCGCTTCGCGGTTTCCAGTATAGCGGCTTTGACGACATCTGCGCCGTGAAGTGTCAGGGCTTCCCCGATCCCGATGGGTGTCTGCCCGTAGACACGAAAGGCGAGCGCGTCAAGTTCCTTCGGGACAGTAACGGTGTCACGCGCGCTGTCCCGTAGTGTAGTGTCCTGTCCTGTCCTGTCGTCGTTATATCCGTTACTTGCGTTATCCCCGTTACGTGCGTCGGCCCTGTTTCGGTAAGCCGCTTGACGCAAAGCGTTAGTGGGGTCAGGGTTATATCTGCCAAACTTGCCAACGGTAAGAGTAACGGTGTCCAGTGTTATGTGCCCATGAGATTTGGCACAGAGTTTTACAACGGACTCCATGCTCGTATTTGCGTGAAGTAGGTGCTTTTCCGCCTTGTGTCGTTCAATGCTTCCACCGCGCCCAAAGAGTTTCATTACCAGCAGGAGCCGCGTCCATGTTCCGAAATCGGCGTCCGATAATTCACTCGTCCATCCCGCAAAGGTGCTCTCCGTATCGAGCCTGATCCATGCGCTCATGTTGGGCTGTCCCCCTTCTTGGGTATCTCAAGGGTTCCTTGCGCCCGGTGAATCTCACGCACGAGTCCCAGGCGGGTGCGCAGTGTGCTGTCGCCGCAGTCGCCGGCAAGTATTCGCTCGTGTGCCAAATCGGCGGCGGTAATCAGCGCTGGCGGCACCTCCAGTAGTGGGACATGACAGGGTTCACAGACCGTTATCAGGGCGGAATCCGGGTACTCCCACGGCTTTCGCTTGGGCAGGTAGTACCGGTGGTGTACGGAAAGAGTTCTGTCGGACGAGAGACAAAAGCGACACTGCCAGCCGTCCCGCTCCATGATCTGCAACCGCCTACGTTGCCATTCCGGCTTACGACATTGCTCCGTGTACCATTCCTTGCCGCTCATAGTCTTGCTCCAAAGCGAAGCAACGCGCCGAAGGTGTCCAAGCAGGAGGCCCATTGGATAGGGTTTCCGGCATCCTTCGGCGCGTTGCAAGTTTGGTTCATGGACAGCCTCTTACTTGGACACCCATATTCTACCTCACATCCTGTTGCGTGTCAAGGGGTTACGTTGGACGGCATCTTCACATCTCCCACCGTCCCGCGAATGTAGCGCGAGATGTACCCGTCGCGTTTCACCTGGATCAGCACATGCTGAAGGATGTGCTCCAGGTGTAGGATGTACGGCTCGCCCTGGGGCAGGTGCGCCATGACGGCGGAAAGCTCCCCTGGCGTCATGTCACCGGGCACCTTGCGCCCGACCCCAGCGACGAGACATGCAGGCCGCGCGCCCCTGCTCCACCGTCGTCCAATCAAATCCACCATCTGCCTGCGCGTCAGTTCGGCCATGATGCTCTCCTGAAACTCGACTGTAACCTTCCTGCACGATAGGCATGGGCCAGGTGCGCCATCGGGTAGTTCGCCCGGCGAGACTTTCATATCTTCTCCTTCCTTTTCTTCCCCCCGTCGCATTCCACGGGCGCTAGTTCCAGTTGCCGCGCCTTCGGCTTGTCGAACAGGGGCATAAATGCTTCACCGTCCAAACATCCCGGAGAGAACCATAGCCGCTCATTGTGCCGGTTGGCCGCATTGGCCCCATCAGCATTAGCCGTCTGATAGCAGGCGTTCGCGCTGTAGGCGTGTACGCGCCACGTTGCGGGCATCTGCGCTTCATGCTCTGCGGCGTACCCTGCCAGCACAATCCGGTATCGCGGATTCTGCCCATGCTCAATTGCCCACTCGCGCACGGCGTTGCTGATGCTGTGGTCGTCAACGCGATAGAGGTCTTTGGCGCGCACCTCGCCTTGATAGGGCGGGTCAAGGAATACCCCAACCGTATCGCCGTATGCGAGCGCGCCGTCTGTGACCACGCGGGACCAGTCGCCGCAGCAGACGCGGACGCGGCGCAGGCGGGCGGCGAGGGCGCGGAAATACGCGGTCAGAACATCGCCGCCAAACTTGTTGCTGCCAACGCCGACGCTGAACTGCTGACCGAGGTGCGGACGTTTCCGGTTGACGCCCCTGCCCGCGTCGCCGAGGTGCGGGAGTTGCCGGTTGACGCCCCGGCCCGCGTTGCCCAGGTGCGGGAGTTGCCGGTTGACGCCCCGGCCCGCGTTGCCGGGCTTGCATACCACCCCATCCACAATCTGCCACGGCCCGTTCCCCGCGCACCACCCGGAGCCAATCCAACTGTTGATGCCCCACACCCACCAGCCCGCGACCTTCGCATCGTAGAACTCAGGGTCCGCCTCCATGCGCTCGATGCGCTTCTTCCCCTCGTTGACAAGCCACAGGTGCCGGGCAAGCAGGTCCGTTTCGTTCACCGGCCAGTCGGCATATTGCGCCACGGCGTCCGGGTCTGCCGCCAGCGCGCGCCAGAAATTGCTCAGGTACGAATCGGCATCATTGACGGTTTCCGCCCCGGTCATCCATCGGTCATCGCGACGGGCCAGAAGCACCGCTAGACTCCCTGCAAAGGGTTCGCAGTAATTGTCCACTGCGCCCATCGCAGCCCATACGGTATCGGCCACGCGGCGCTTGCCGCCGAACCACGGGAAGGGTGCGCGTAGGTCCGTCCACTCAGGCCAGGTCACGCTTTCTCCTTTTGCCGCCGTCGCATTCCACTCGCACCGGGTAAGTCTTGCCGTCCCATTGCGCGCAGATGGTGCAGCACTCGCTCACGCGGTGCGGCTCGCGGCAATGGCAGCACTCCGGGCACTTGGCCGAGGATCGCGGGCAGCGCGTCATGGCTTCATCTCCTTGACAGCGGCAATCAGCGCGTCGTCATAATCGGCAAACGGGGCTATGCGCGATCCCGGCACGGCCACATAACACACGCCGCCGGTTGTCCCAACGGCAATGTACCAGTGCCGTTTCGCCGCATATTCGCGGCAGCGGTCGCGCCACAGGCACAGGGCGACGTGCTCTGAAATATGGTCGTGCAATTCGCTGGCCATAAACTTCGCATCGTCATCATAGGGTGGCGGGATGCAGTCAACGGCCCATCCGCATACGCCATGTACAAGGCGATAGTGTAGGTCGCCCTCCTGCCATTCGGGCCAGCCGCAGATGGGGGCGGCCTCGGTCTCGTAGCGTTGCAGCGTGTCGGCAATGGTCATGTCCTGCCCCCCTCGCGCGGGGCTTCTGGCGCAGCCTTTGCGGGCAATGTCGGGTGAAGCCGTTCGAGCAGCCGGTCCACCCTTCTGCGCCGATTGACCTCGATCTGCGCGCGCTGTTGTGGGGCCAATCGAATTGCGCGGGCATACGCCCGTAGTTCATTTGCTGTCCAATGCTCTCCCATGTCATCCCTCCCTTGCGGGCAATGGCCCGTCGCCGCAGTCCTCGCCCATGTCGGTCATCTCCAACCACGACGTCTCCATGCCCTGTGCTCCAGAGCGCACGAAGAATAGCCGATTCCCGATGTGCATGGAGATTTCGTCGTCATCCATGCGCTCGATGTGCACCGGCACAGCGTCGGCGCAGATTTCGTCAATCGCGCCGGACTCGTCGAGGCGGACTTCAACCTTGCTCATGGCTTCCTCGCTTTCATTCCGCTCTGGCGAATGCTCTGAAGTGCGGCGCTAACCTTGTCGCCGCAAGTTTCGCATAGCGGGATGCCGAGTACGGTATTGCTCCGCGCGCTGTCCTCAAAACAGGAGTCTACGAACTCGCCGGCCATATACCACGGGCCGATGCCCTCGATGTGCTTGCGCCCACACGCCCCGCACGTCAGCGGGTACTTGAACAGCACGTCGGACTGCTCAGGGGTAAGTTGACACCTGCGCTTGTGCATCCACTTCACTTTCTTGCTCATGTCACTACTCCTTCCCCGCTCGCGGGGCGTCAAACAGCGGCAATGCAGCCACACGCTCGGCCTCGCGCACGGGCAGTTTCCCGCGCAGTATCGCGCACAGTATGGGCGACGGGCCGCGCATCGGCTCCCTTGTATTCGCCTCCAACCATTTTACGCGCCCCGCAGAGCGCAATTCAGCCCCCGCCTCAATGAGCAGGTTCACGTAGGACTGGACGGGGATCATCAGTACCGACGTATTGCCCCGCGCCTGTTCCTCTATGGCCTTGCGGACAAACGCCGTAGGTCCACCGTGCGGAGAGTCCTTCTTTCGGAATGGCGGATTCACGTAGTTGCTATGTCCCCACGGCAGTACCAGCCCATTGTACTCATCCGGGCGCGGACAAGGGCACGGGTCAAAGTCGAAATTGAACTCCGCATTGAGGGCAGCATAAACCTCTGGCGGAGTAAGCCAATAGCGGCGCGCGTCCACCAGCGCGTCAATCTTGCGCCAAGTATCCAGCAAGATCGTCTTCTTCAGTGCGTCCGCCTGCTCTGGCGTAATGCCCATGTCAACCCTCCTTCTCAATTTGGATTCCACTGCGTACACGCCGCGACCTTCAGAGCGTTGCGCATACTGCCAGTCCAGAAGTGGCGATCCATCGTCCATGCCCAGCGCATCGGCAATGCCGTCCCTAACGTGCTTGCCACTTGCCGCGAGATTGTCGCTATCCAGCCCGCGCGGCCCGATGCGTGTTATCAGAATCGTCAAGGGCACACGCGGCGGGGGTATCGCCGTGAGTATGGGCACTGTGCAATTCCACCGCGCCGACGTGCGCTGTCGTTTGGCGCGCGCCGCGCGCGCATACCAGTTCTCCCGCGCGTTGGTCTCGTTGACTATGCGCATTCCGTCTATGCGGACATGCAAAACAGGAACGAGCGGGCGGCCCGAATTGCACGAGGCTCGCGGGGCGTCTGCAAAGCATCCCGCGTTTTGGGGGAGATTGTGAGACTGGCTACTGGGGCAGACGCCCCCCGTTTCGCCGCCTCCCCGCGTGTCACTGTCCACGCCGCGCTCCGCTCGATTCCTTATCACACGCGCACCCTTTCTGTCATGTGTATCTCCGCATGACACGTTGGACACAGCCACATCACCGCCAGGGCTTCACCGTAACCGCGCACATGATGTCCAGCCAGCAATCTGCCACTAACTTGCAGGCCGCATCGCTCGCACCGTGCGGGCTTCGCTAAACGTCCATGACGAACCGCATCGCGCACCCTGCCTCGTGCCCTATCGCGCAGTGGGTTATAGATGTGCCTACCGCCCAGGCGAATACGTTTTCCTCTCTGTGCTCGGTCACACCAGCGGCACACATTCCTCCTACCGTTAGGATAATGAGACAAGTCCTTTGCTTTATGAAACTCACTTGGGGCCAGTTCGCGCTGGCATTTAGTGCATCTGATGCGCCCGCTCGTTCTGACGATTCTCATTTCTGCGCCTCCACCCATGCCGCCAACTGCCCGATCTGATCGTCGCTGGCGCCGTCCATGTCGGAAATCAGAATCGGCTCGTCTGCGAATACGAACTTCAGCCGGTTGGCCTCTGCGGTCAAACTGTCCAACTCAGTCGCGCCGTCAATGTATGCGCCGATGATGGACAACCAGTGCGCCCGGTCGCCCGGCGGAATCTGCGGCGCGGACATGCTCGCCTCGAAGGCGGCGGCCACGTCATTCTCAGCGCACGGCCAGATTGCGCCGGGGAACCCCTTCCCCGCATCGCATTCCCGGTTGCGGCATCGGAATGCGGGCGGCGCATTCGTCCCGGCCTGCTCTGCCGCCTTGCGGCGCGCCTGCCCGTCCCAGAACTCTGTGCCGCCACACGTCGGGCAGGGGAGATCCAATTCGACCACCGGCGATGGGCCATTCTTCGTGTCCACCATCCACGATTTGAGAATATGCGGTCGAGGGGCTTCAGGTTTGCCCTTTGACGCTGGCGGCTTTGGGGCAGCCGCGGCGGGCCGTGCGGGCGCGGGCTTCGCCTGAGCGGGTACAGATGGACGCGGCGCAGGCTTGGCGGCGGCTGGCCGCGCATGGGTAGCCGCGTTGCCGTCGTCATCCTCGCCTTCTGAACATGCCCCGACGATTGCGGCCAAGCCATATCTTCTGGCATATGTCGTGGCACTGCCAACGGCTTGCGGATCGGCCTTTGCGAGTTTTACGGCACAGACTCCCCGCACCCATTGGCCGCTTGTGTGCAACAGCGTCGTGACAACCTTCAGCAATTCGCCGTCGCCGTCGAATGTCTGCACAACGGCCAAGCCGTTTGCGGACAGCGGCTCACGGATGGAATCCCACAGCCCAGCCAGGTCGGTGTATGAACTCTTGAAAAAGGGATTCTCCGCACCGCGCTTGGCTGGCTTCATTTGCGACTGCATCTTGGACAGTGCAACCGCCAAGTCCTTAATGTCCTTTGACTGCATCTTGGCTCTCCTATGTCAGCCGTAGAAATTCGCCGCGCGTCAACGTGCAGCCGGGGACACTCTCCCCGGCCTTCAGCGCCATCAACGCCTTGCCCTTGTCCAATGTGGCAGGCTGCGGCACCATGAACTCGGCGGGCACCAGTGTTGCGTCCAGCACGTCCACGCGGGGCGGGCCTTGCTGTATGCGCGCGCCGCCCATTTTCGTCCCGGCCTTCGGCAGGTGCCGTGCGTCCATCTGGGCCTTGAGATAATCCTCAAGCCATGCGACCTTGTTCATCGCGCTCTTGCGCAATGCGGCAAGCCTGTCGGATTCGACCTTGAACGCATCGGCGTCCGCCTCCACGTTGCGGACAAACTTCACAATGGCCTCAACCTTTTCATCGAAGGCCATTTCCAGCGCGGTCAGGTCGTCGCTCTGCGCTTGCGTCAACTCCCCGTTTTCATCTACGCACTCCATGATGTCGCGTATGCCCGCGGTAATGTCATAGAGAGTTGTCATTCCACGCTCCTATCCCCGGCTTCCTGCCGGGCATCAACCTCAGCGGCGGGGCGCGGACGCCCGCGCATGTGCCCGCGTTCAAGCGCGCGCTGATACTGCTCTGCGCGTTCGGCATCCCCACCGGGTGCCTGCAATTCACGGCTCGGAAGGTGCTTCATTTTGTCTTCTCCATTCTCGCGCACTCCATGAGCCAATCCTTGACAGCGTCCTCGCGATTCGTGAGCGATCCGCTACCCGCCAGACATTCCACGTTCTGGCACTCGACGTAGTAGCCGATCTTCCGGTTGCCGACGATCTTCGGCGTCCCGCCGCAGTGGCACTTCGGCAATGGCGTCATTCCACTTCTCCCTTCACGAATAGGCCAATCTGGCAATGCTTTGAGACAAACCCATCCACGGTATGATTCTGCCAGAGATAGATTGCCCGCGCCTGATGTTGCTCCGGCACGACATAGACCGTGTGCAGTTTCCGCGTCACCTGGTCACGCTGAGACTCCGCCACGATGTCTACGCCAAAGAACCGCCGCAGGTCGCTGACGCGCGCACGGTAGTTCAGCATGTTGACACGGGCCAGGTCGAGGCTCGTTGCGCGCCATGAGTGCATACGCAGGCAGTCCAGAGTCTTCCAGCAGTCGTCGGACAACTTTCGCTTCACCGGCGCGGTCACATAGGGTTCAGGCGTTTCCATCGGACTCGTCCTCATCCTTATTCAACGTGCATCGGGGCGGTTGCCCACGCTCAAAGTCATCGCAAACTGTCCACCACTTGATGCGCGGCTTGACGCACCCTGCGTTGCCCCGGCCACACCGAGGCGGCTTGTACTGGAGACTGGCATGCTTACAGAGGACGCAGCACTCCGCGTCTCGCAGGGGCTTCATTTGTCATCCTCTCCTCAGCGCGTTATCATGCACTCGGTCAATCTTCGGCCCGTCCGCGCCGGCATGGTCGCGCTCGGCTTCGGGTTGCAGAAATTGTTCTTCGAGGTAGTCAATCCGGCGGACCAGCCGCATACGCTCGTGCGCCGCTGAGGCGAGTTCGGTCTTGTAGGAGTCGCGCTCCGCCCGCACGAAGCCAACCTCCCATTGTAACTTGTAGTTCTCGCGGCTCAGTTCGGCAATGAGTTTCACGGCGTCGCGGGTTGCGAACACGTCATCGGCGGAAATGAGCACGGGCGCCGCCTGAGCAGAGGGACGGGTGATGGGATCGGTCTGCGCCGATCCGCCCCCCCCCTTCCGTGCGCCGCCCGCGTCAACCGTCTCGACGATCTCCGGTATTGGCGGCTGAGTGAAATATCCTCCGGCAGCTGCCATCCGCTCCCGTTCCCGCGCCTTCGCCCGTTGCAGTGACCGGCTCCACGGATCCCGCCGCACCGTCTCGGCGAATGACGCCTCGCGGTGCGCCTTTTCCATTTTCGCCTGTGCGGGCGACGGCGCATTTACCGCCGCCGCGTCAACCGCCCTGTGAACATCCGTCGCGCAGCAGGCGTCCGCAACGGGATCGCTCCCTATCCGCGCCTGGATTTCCTCGGCACTCGCAAACTGCGCCTGCTCGATTTTGTCCGTCGCCATGTCGCATGTCCTCCATCCCATGACCTGTCTACCTAGGTTACCTTGACCTCTGCCGCGCAGTCATCACATGCCGGCCGCGTACCAACTCGCGTCGTTGCCTGATCCCCGCAGTAGTCACAGATCAGGAGGCTCTCTGTGCCCGTGGATACCGGGCCATTCGCCAGCACAGACTTGCCGGCCACTCGCGCGGCGATTTCGGTGATGAGTTCTCCCCCGCATCGGACGCAGACGCCAAAGCGGGCAATCTGGTTGGTTTTCCGTCCACATCGTCGGCAATACTTCCGGCACCCGGCGCAGAGACCGAGTTCCTTGCTGTCTTCACACACGAGTGGCGTTCGACAACCCCGGCAGAAACGCCGACTGTCGGCCAGCACGGCCTTCTCGATTTCTGACCGCCGTTCGCGTACCCGCTGCGCCGAGTCTCTACTCATCGCGGCCTTCTCCGTCCGAGACTTCGTGGTGATACGCTTTCTCGTAGGCGTCATCGCGTCTCCTCCAATTGGAAAGGGTCAGCCTGCCGGGGCCGTGAAAGGCGCACAAACTCACGGTGGGTCTCCCCGGCAGGCCATGTCGCCGAAGCGGATGCGTTGGCTGGCGAAGAACCGCTGGGCTTGCGCCCGGCGGGACTTCTGCGCATCTCGCTTCGGCAATGAATGGTTGTCATGAATCGGTTCCTCGCCAGCCACCCTTATCATACAACCGAGAATTGAAATGTCAAGAAGAAAATCTGAAAAATCTTTCGGCTTGCTTTTCTGCAAGACCTATGGTACATTTCTTCCGTAGGAGGGTTCGTGCGGCTGCTCGATGATTCTATCTTCGCCGAGGAGCGCAAGGCGGAACGCGCCGCAGTTGACGGCGGCGTGGCGCGATACCGTCTGCTGGCGAAACGCGCAACCGACCGGGGCGATGGGGCCAGCCTCAAGCCGGTCGAGCGTCTGATGCTCTACTGGCATACCCGCCTCACCGCTGCCATTTCCAAAGAGCGCACTTCCTGGCGCAGAGGCACACCCGGCCCTAACCGGCAACAATACGGCCCCTACCTTGACGATCTGCGGCCTGCGGAATGGGCCGTTATTGCCTTGCACGAAACGCTGAGCCGGTGCATGATCTACCCGCACGGGGCGCGTCTGTACCTGATATGTCTGGACATCGGGCGCGCGGCTGCCGCAGAGATCGTCATCCGCACACTGCGCCGGAAGAATCACGAGGCGTTCGCGTCCGTCAAGCGCAGACTTAAGCATCGGTCACATCCCAAGCTGGTCACCCAGATTGCCCGGAAAATCACCGATGGGGTCTGGACGCTGCCGATACAAGTCAAGGTGGGCGCGGCACTGTTTGAGTTGGTTCAGGCGTCCTGCTACCTGCCCCTTGAGGACGGTACGCCCACCCCGGTATTCGTCAAGGGGATGCGTTCCCTGAACACGCACTTTGGATGCCGTGGTCGGCGCGCGTTGATTATCTCGCTTGCCCCTGAAGCACTCAAAGTCATTGAGGAAGGGCACTTACAGCGGCAATTCCTGCATCCCCGCTATCAGCCGATGCTCGTTCAGCCGATGATGTGGAGCAAGGGCCAGTCCGGCGGGTACGTGGAACTGCCCATGACGGCGATCAAGCGCGCCGCGTTGACCGGCGCACCTGAACCGCCGCCACTGGTCTACGATGGCATCAACGCACTGAATCGCTGCCCCTGGCGCGTTAATCGCACCATCCTGCCTGTGGTCAAGGAGTTATGGGAAGCGGGTGGAAACGTTGCGGGCGTCATCCGCCGCAATCCGTATCCCATCCGCCCCATGACGCCGGAGGAAAATGCCGACTTGGACAAGCGTCGGTTCTGGCGCGAGTACGCCCACAAGGTGCACAAACGCAACGAGAATGAACTGCCCGCCATGCAGAATGTGTTTCTATGCACCCTGGGCGTTGCAGAACACTGGGCCGAACGTTCTAAGTTCTGGCTACCGCACCAGTTAGACTTCCGGGGCAGGGCATACCCTGTGCCCCTATTCCTTCACCATCAGGGAGACGATATCTGCCGGGGGTTGTTGGAGTTCGCCGATCCTGTGCCCATCACAGAGACCGGGCTGAAATGGATTGCAGTACATCTTGCGAATTGCTGTGGATTTGACAAGATACCATTTGCACAGCGCATTGAATGGGTTTCCGACAACCGGGCCATGTTCGAGAAGTGGATTGCCGCCCCGCTTGAACATCGGGAATGGATGGACATGGATGAGCCATTTCAGGCGTTGGCGGCTACTCACGCCCTTCTGGACGAAGGAGCCGCCGCACATCTGCCCGTCCAGGCGGACGGTAGCAACAATGCCTTACAGCACTACGGGGCCATGCTCCGATGTTCTGAAACTGGGGGACTGGTCAACCTTGTTCCACGTGAAACACCGTCAGATATCTATGCAGTGGTTCAACTTAGGGTAGTCGAGAGTATTTCAGCAGAGGCGCGGCAGGGGAATCGCTACGCCGCTGCCGCCGAGCCGTGGATCACTCGCAAACTGGTCAAGCAGCCCACCATGACCGACCTGTACGGAGTAACGATGATCGGCAGACGTACACAGGTCGAGGACCAACTAACCCGCGCCGGGTATACCGCTGAGGATATCTACGAGGTAAGCAAGAACTTGGCGAACGCTATCGCAGAGGCGTCCCGTGAGGTCTGCGCCGCCGCGCATGTCGGCATGGCATGGCTGAAGGACTGTGCGCAGAAGATCGTCCTTACGGGCAAGCGGATCGAGTGGACCAGCCCGTGCGGCTTGCGCGTGGTCCAGCCGTACATGTGCAGCAGGGAGATGGGCGTCCACACATTGAGGCATTTGCTGTGGGCGCGTACGGACGATGAACGCCTTATCAACATCACTCGCCAGCGCAACGGATTTGCCCCCAATTTCGTGCATTCCGTGGATGCCGCCCATATGTTGACTACAGGCATCCGCACACGCGCCGAGGGCATGGACTTCGCCGGCGTCCACGATTCCTACTGGTGCCACGCCGCGCACCGGGATAGAATGAACGTTCTGCTTCGAGAGGAGTTCATCGTCGCGCACAAAACGCCGCTGCTTGAGACGTTGCACAAAGACCTGTGCGCCACATACCCGGAAATCACGTTTGCCCCGCCCCCCAAGTTGGGCACTCTGGACCTTGAGGCAGTTCGTGGATCGCGGTATTTCTTTGCATAAAGCAAAGACGGTGGTAGTATGGAAATATAAAGCATCTGTAACGTCTAGTGGAGTAACGGGATGGGGAAAATCGAGTCGGTTGACGTGATGCCACGGGTCACTGTGGACCTGATTGACTGGCTTGAGAAGATCATCCCTGCGCCGGTGCTGGACAATGTGGGCTGTCTTGCCGACGATAAACACCGGCTCCTCATGGCCTATGAGATGGGCAGACGCGACGTGGTGAACATGCTGCGCAGGCGGTGGGACAAGGAATCTCAGCAATGAGCATGTTCAGCGGAGTCACCGACTTCTTCACAGAGGACTGGACCAACCTTCTCTACCTTACCCCTCTTGCTCCTGTCAACTTTGTGCAAAAGACGCTGGCCTTTACAGTATTGGGGGGCTTGAAGGGCTTTGGTGGACTCTTTGACAAGATGAGTGGCATGATGTCTCCTGCACCGCCCTTGCCGCCGCCAGTTCCGTCCAAAGATCCCGTTGTAAAACGACAGTTCACAAGTCTAATGCCAACAGGTAATAACATGCTGCGTGTGGACGTGCCGCGCACTCCGGGCATGGCAACATCCATCATTCCGCCGGGCATCCGTCTCTAAGGAGTCTCGTTGGCCGAGTCCATTCGGACGCAGTTTGAACGGGAAGATGCCGAACGAAGCAGCTTTTTGGACTTGTGCCGCGAGTGCGCCGCCCTCACAATCCCCAGCATCCTGCTCCCGCTGGGGCAGACGGCAGGGGGACGAATCCCGATCACCTACCAGTCCATCGGGGCGGATGGACTTTCGACGCTCGTGAGCAAGGTTCTGGTAGCGCTGTTCCCGCCGCTTGGCCCGTGGTTCCGCATGTCGCCCGGACCCCAGGTGCGCGAGAAGGCCGGGGCCGCAGGCTGGCAGGCGTTTGACGATTACCTCTACGGGCGGGAACTGCAACTCATTTCCAAGTTCGAGAAGTCCAACTACCGCATGGTCATCCGGCAGTGCCTTGAGTCCATATTCTGCGTCGGCAACGGGCTGTTGCAGGAGTTGGACAACTACAACTATCGGTCTTTTCGGTTGGATTCGTGGATTCCCATTCGCGGCTCCGATGGGCAGATTCTTCAAATCGTCGTCAAAGAGAAGGTGCATGTCCTTGAACTGACGGACGACCAACTGGCGTTGTGCGAGATCAAGCGCGAAGATGTAGAGAAGGTCGGATACTCTGAACAGTGGAAAGACCAGTACACGCGCGCACGGCTTCAGCGCGATGGGACTTGGGTAATCACTCAGGAAATCAAGGACAAGGAGTTCAACCGCTCCGAGGAACGCGTGTCCCCGTTCATCCCCATAGGGTACATCGAACTGTCCGGGGAGAATCACGCGCGCGGATTCATCGAGGAACGCATCGGCGACCTGCGTTCTCACAACGGCCTGTCCAAAGCCCTGCTGGACGGGTACATCGCCATGACGATGCTCCGGCCCATCTTCGACTCCTCAAAGGGGTATACGACCGACGCATTCACGCGCCCGAATGGCGTACCCGTAGAGGGCCGCGTAGAAGGCGAGACGCCCAATGGGCTGGCGTTCCTGCACACGAACAAAAGCATGGACATGGGCGGCGCGCTTATGGGGTTGACGCAGATTGAGAAGCGGTTGGGCAAGCAAATGCTCATGGAGTCCGCCACGCAGCCGCAGGGCGAGCGCGTGACCGCCTATCAGGTTGACCGCATCCGGCAGGAGATTGATGGCGCTTTGGGTGGCGCTTTCGTCAACATTGCGGGCGAACTGCAAATTCCCCTGCTGAAACGCCTTGAGCACCGCATGGAGCGCGACCGGCTGCTGATCCCCATCCCCGCGCAATTCAAGAAGGACGTGGACATTTCCATTACCACGGGTCTTGAGGCGTTGGCCCGCCAACTGTCCGCGCAGAAGTTGCTTGGCGCGCTGCAATCCGTCGCGCAGTTGCCCGGCGCATTGCAGGAGATCCGCCTCGATGTCGCCATGCGCGAGTTGTTCAAGGGCACGGGCCTGTCCGTGGACCAGTTCTTCAAGACGATGGCGGAGAAGCAGGCGGAACAGCAGGCGGCCATTGCGCAGCAGGCGCAGGTTGCCGCGAACGAGCAGAAGGCGAAAACGGCTGGTAATCTCATGGAGATGGCCGCAGAAAGCCAACTGCAAAAACCGGGATAACCTTGCCTGAAGCAAGGCCCCAAAGGAGTCTATCATGGGCGACGTACCGGAGAAGAAGGACGGCATGGATGGGGCGAAGGCGGACGGCGGCGGGGATAAGCCCGCGCGCCCGGAGTACATCCCGGAGAAGTTCTGGACCGGAAACATCGAGGACTCGGCAAAGAAGATGGCCGAATCCTACGCGAATCTGGAGAAGAAGCAGTCCGCTCCGCCGCCGAAGCCCGGCGCGATGGACTTGACCGCGCCGCCGGAATCGCTCGACGACAACGCGACGCTCTCCGATACCATCATCCGCGCGGGACTCACGCCAGAGGTCGTGGGCAAGACCTTTGTGGAAAAGGGCGAGTTGACGAAGGAGCAATACGACGCCCTGAAACTCAAGGGACTTGGAAAGGCGCTGGTCAATCAACTCCTCAGCACCGAAGTGGCCCTGCAACAGCGCGTGACACAGGACACTATGGCGAAAGCCTATGCCGCCGCCGGGGGCGAGGAACAGTGGAAGAACACGTTCCTTTGGGCACAGGCCAATTTGAGCGAGGCTGACCGCAAGGCGTTCACTGAGGACCTGGCCAACCCCGCGCGCAATGCACACGCGGTCAAGTTGCTCTTGCAGATGCACCGCGAATCCGTCGGCGCGGGCGGCAGCAACCCGCTCAACGCCGGACGGCCCGCCAGCGGCAACGGCAATGCGCCGTTCAGCACCTATGCGGAATATGACGCCGCCGCCAAAGCCGCAGAGTCCGACCCATCCAAACGCACTGCGTTCCAGCAGCGATTGAAGAACACGCCCGATCACATCATGGGCGCGTTGCCGTTCCTCTCGACCTGAGCGCGTGAAACGCCCCTACGGGGATACGCCACGCCGGACGGTCGCATCGCCGTACCCGCAAAACCAAAGAGCCTGACGCAGCCGGATAACCGCAAGGCCCGGCCATGCCAAGACAACTCCACGGTGAAGCGCATTGTGCCGTTTCATTGTCACCAGTTAGGAGTTTAGTCATGGCCTACGATGTCGCATTGCAAGACGACCACGGAACAGGGAGATTCGACGCACTTGCGAAG
>Ga0265297_10001752_pt1 | contig 48453 bp, 40 predicted proteins | sample Munlanlwell13791_FD_192502 | JGI IMG/M metagenome (GOLD analysis project Ga0265297, IMG submission 192502) | Leachate microbial communities from a municipal landfill in Southern Ontario, Canada - Leachate well 137-91 | ecosystem: Engineered > Solid waste > Landfill > Unclassified | place...
TTATCCCCCAAATTTCAGTTATTTTAGGTCCATGTGCCGGAGGTGCCGTTTATTCACCCGCACTGACCGATTTTGTATTTGTGGTTGAAAATATTTCAAAAATGTTTATTACCGGACCAAACGTTATTGAAACAGTATTGGGTGAAAAAATTTCACAAGAAGATTTAGGAGGTGCCCGGGTTCATGCTGAAATTACAGGTAACGCCCATTTCTATGCATTGAGCGAGTTGGAATGTTTTGAACAAATTAAAGAATTAGTTTCATTGATTCCACATAGTAATCAACAAAAAGCTACCAGAATTGAACCAAAAGAACCTGTTTCTAAATTTAATATTGAAAATATTATTCCATCGGACCCCAAACAACCCTATGATGTTCGTGATATAATTCATGCACTGACCGATGATTCTAAATTTCTGGAAATCCATGAGCTTTGGGCCGCAAATATTGTTATCGGATTTGGACGATTGAATGGAGAAACCATTGGATTTGTTGCCAATCAACCCATGTATCTGGCTGGTGTGCTCGATTGTGATGCCTCAGATAAAGCAGCACGTTTTATTCGTTATTGTGATGCTTTTAATGTTCCGATTGTGACACTGGAAGATATGCCGGGTTATTTGCCCGGAGTAGATCAGGAGCATGCGGGAGTAATTCGTCATGGTGCAAAGATGTTATATTCTTACTCTGAAGCAACTGTTCCAAAAATAACGGTGATTTTACGTAAAGCTTATGGTGGTGGATATATTGCTATGAACTCACGCCACCTCGGTGCCGACTTTATGTTTGCATGGCCCGGTGCTGAAATTGCAGTAATGGGACCTGAAGGTGCTGCTAATATTATTTTCCGTAAAGAAATTATGGAAGCAGAAGATGAAGATGCAATGCGTCAGCAAAAGGTTCAGGAGTATATTGAAAAATTTGCGAATCCTTATGTAGCTGCTTCTAAAGGTTATATTGATGCGGTTATTGAACCTTCTGAAACACGTGAACTTTTACTTCATGCTCTTGAAGTGTCAAAAAACAAAGACGATCATCGTCCTGCGAAGAAACATGGTATTCCTCCATTTTGATATAGTAAAGACAGGTTTAACTAAATACAATGATAAGTAAACATGTGTTATCTTTTTATTGAACAATATGTGGAATAAGCGGTTCGAGATTAAATCCATGTTTATAATTCATATTTCATGACTAGTTTATCGGTTTACAGGTTATTTATGAACTTGTAACTTCTAATTAATAAAATAAATTATGCAAACAGAAAAACCGGAATACGCCGACTTTGCCGTAACTGCTCGCCAATATAAGACACTTTTGACAAAAAAATTTCTAAACAGGAAAGTATGGGTAAATCCGAATCCGAATGTAATTCAATCGATTATACCAGGCACGATTATTAGTATTTTTGTAAAAGAAGGCGATGTTGTAACTGAGGGTTCACCTCTTTTAATTCTTGAAGCGATGAAAATGCTCAACAGAATTGAAATGCCGTTTACAGCCCGTATCAAAAAAATTAATGTGGAATTGGGTGTCCGCATTCCAAGAGAATGTTTAATGATCGAATTAGAGGCTCTGGAAAACGAATAAATTTCGATAATAAGTTTGAAAGGCTGATTCAATATTTGATCAGCCTTTTTTTAGTTATTTATAATGTTATATATTTGGATTATATGTAGTTAGTTGTATTTCGGGTTTCTGCTCAATATTAATGCTAATCTTTCTTTTAAAATTGTCATCCATTCCTGTTCAAAATTAGCTGTGAAAATACTTTTTCCGATTGAAGCTTCAATTTCAGCAATCTCCCAGAATTTCCCCTCCGAAATTTCAGCAATGTCACATGTTATTTCCCCATCATAAAATGTAAAATAACTGTGAACTAATTCTGCTTCTTGATTTGAAACAAATTTATAGCGGATTAAAAACTTTGGCACAAAGCCAGTTATTCCAAGTTCTTCACGGACTTCTCTTCGAAGAGCATCGCCAATCTCTTCTCCAAAATCAACATGTCCACCAACAGATGTATCCCACATACCGGGTTGAATATCTTTACTCATTGCTCTTTTTTGAAGGTACAATTCACCTTTCGAATTGAAAACATGTAAATGAACAACAGGATGTAATAAAAATGTACCGGAATGACATTCGGTTCGTGTGGCTCTACCAATTATTTCACCATTTTCTGTAACAAGTGGAAAATATTCAACTGATTTCATATGCAGGATTTTAAATTGAAGTACAAATAAAATAAATAAAAATCTAATTGAAGAATAATTGTTTCATATTTTACAATTTTGCATATTTGAAGTAATTAATTTTATTGATAAAGTTAATCTGTTTTGAAAGGTTTATTGTATCTTTGCAGACCGTTTTGAGGAAAATCATTTGTTTAAAGTCTGATTTAAGTTTAAATAAAATTCCAATTTTGAATTCTATTTATGCATATTATTAAATTTCAATTTGTTGTAAATATTTAGTTGATGAAAGAGTTTAAAATTGCTGTTATTGGCCTCGGATATGTAGGTCTACCATTGGCTATTGAATTCGGGAAAAAATATAAAGTACTGGGTTTTGATATAAATAAAACCCGGGTCAAAGAATTACAACAAGGTCAGGATCATACCTTAGAAGCCGATTTACAAGATTTACTTGATGTTACAAATATTCAAAAAAGCAATTCCAATATCGGGCTTTCGTTTTCATCAAACGAAGCCGATTTGAAAGACTATAATACCTTTATAGTTACAGTCCCAACACCCATAAATAAATTCAATATGCCTGACTTACGACCGTTGATATCTGCATCGGAAATGTTGGGGCGTGTTATTAGTTTAGGTGATATTGCCATCTACGAATCAACGACTTATCCCGGTTGCACGGAAGAAGATTGTGTTCCTGTAATTGAAAAGGTTTCAGGGTTGATTTTCAATAAAGACTTCTTTGCCGGGTATAGCCCGGAGCGAATTAATCCCGGAGATAAAGTGAATACACTTACTAAAATAAAAAAAGTAACTTCCGGATCCACGCCTGAAGTTGCCATTTTAGTTGATAATTTGTATGCCTCCATTATTACTGCCGGAACTCACAGGGCACCCAGTATTAAAGTAGCTGAAGCTTCCAAGATTATTGAAAATGCGCAACGTGATGTAAATATCTCTTTTGTAAACGAATTAGCTCTCATTTTTGACAAAATAGGAATTGATACTAATGATGTAATTGATGCAGCAGCAACTAAATGGAATTTTCTAAAGTATCGGCCGGGTTTAGTCGGCGGACATTGTATCAGCGTGGATCCATATTATTTGGCAAGTAAAGCTGAATCGTTAGGATATGTACCACAGGTTATTCTTTCCGGACGTCATGTGAATAACAGTATAGCTCCTTTTATAGCTAATAAGGTTTTAAAACTTATGATTCAGAAGATTCATACTATAAAAGGTTCAAAAGTGTTGATGTTAGGAGTAACTTTCAAAGAAAACTGCCCGGATATTCGTAATACAAAAGTGATAGATATTTATCGGGAACTTTGCGATTTTGGTCTACAGGTTGACATCTTCGACCCCTGGGCGTCGGCTGAAGAAGTTATGCATGAATATGGAGTCGGAATCATTAATAAATTAGATAATTCGAAAAATTATGAAGCTATTGTACTTACAGTAGCGCATGATGAATTTAAAACAATAGATTTTGAAAAATATCATAAAAATGGTGCAGTAATATTCGATGCTAAAGCAATAGTTGATAGACAATTGGTAGATGGAAGACTCTAAATATTGTAGATTAACATATTGTTGCTGATATTACAAATAATAAAGTAATGAAATACTCGTTTGTAACTAATATTCTACTATTATATTCTATATAAATCAATTCTTAAATCAACTAACCAACATTTTCTTAAAATTTAAACCTATAATCGATAGGCGTTATTTGTAAAAACACATTAAATAAATTATTTAGAAGATTTTAATATGAATAGATTTAAATTTGTATTACTTGCCATTGTGATGGTTGGTAGTTTAGGCGCACAGGATTTAAGCAGACTTACTCCTGAACAACAAGCCATGTATAAAAAATATATGGCTGAAAAAAATAATAGTACGCAATCAAATTCATATACAAATTCCTCAATGGACAATTCTGTTGAGGTGCGTACCATTGATGAAACTGATTCATTACAGAACTCACAATACAAGAATTCTCAATATCTAAACTCACAATATCCAAATTCACAATATCCAAATTCACAATATCCAAATTCACAGTATCCAAACTCACAGTATCCAAACTCACAGTATCCAAACTCACAATATCCAAACTCACAATATCCAAACTCACAATATCCAAACTCACAATATCCAAACTCACAATATCCAAACTCACAGTATCCAAACTCACAATACCAGAACTCACAATATCCAAACTCACAATATCCGAACTCACAATATCCAAATTATCAATATCAAAACTCACAATATCCAAATTATCAATATCAAAACTCACAATATCAAAACTTACAATATCCGAATTCGCAATATCTTAGCTCGCAATATCCATATTTTATACCTAAGGTTCCCTTGTTTGTGTTTGGTACTTACTTATTTAGTAAACAAAATTTGACATTTGAACCCCAATTAAATATCCCTACACCTCAAAATTATATTTTAGGCACCTATGATGAATTAATTATTGTTGTCTCCGGATTGTATGAAGCAAATTATAAAATTAAAGTTACGCCCGAAGGATTGATTAATATACCCAATATTGGGCCTATAAAAGTTGCCGGCAAAACTATTGAAGATGCAACTGTCCTGATTAAATACAAAGTATCCAAAATATATCAGGGAGTATCTTCAGGTGAAACAAAAGTAAATGTATCACTTGGAAAAATAAGAAGTATTAGAGTTACAGTTGTCGGTGAAGCAACACGCCCGGGAACCTATACTTTACCTTCATTAGCAACTGCATATAACGCATTATATGCTTGTGGAGGTCCCAATGAAACAGGTACGATGCGTGATATCAAAGTAATCCGAGCCGGAAAGATTATTGCACAATTAGATGTATATCAATTTTTGGTTGATGGATTGTTAAAAAATAATTGCGCATTACAAGATGAAGATATTATAAAAATTGATCCGTATAATATTCGTGCAACTATAAATGGAGCTGTTAAACATATTGGAATTTTTGAAGGACAGCCAGGTGAAACACTCCAGGATTTAATACGTTATGCAGGTGGATATGCGGAATATGCATTTAAAGATAAAATAACAGCTTACAGAATCAATGGAAAAGATAAAACGATTGTCGATGTACCCGGAGATCAAACTCAGAATTTTGTTCTAAATTCAGGTGATTCTATTGTTGTTTCATATACACTAAATAAATATGATAATAGAATTGATTTGAAGGGATCAGTTTTTCGTCCGGGTGCTTATGCTCTTGAAAATGGTTTAACCGTAAAGCAACTTATAGAAAAGGCAGATGGAGTGAAAGAAGATGCTTATATGAATATGGCCTTTATAACTAGGAAAAAAGAAAATCAGATTCCGGAAATTATTGGATTTAACTTAGGTGAAGTTTTAAATGGAACAGCACCTGATATTTTACTTCAAAAAGATGACCAGGTTGAAATTCGTAGCTTATTTGATTTTCGTGAAAAAGAATCGGTAACTATACTTGGAGAAGTCAAACAACCGGGGAAATATATTTTGATAGATAATTTGTCATTGAAGGATTTGATATTCAAAGCAAAGGGGTTTACTGAAATGGCTGCAACAGATTCTGTTGAACTTGTAAGGGTTGTTAGAGATCAAAAAACTTTGTATAATACAAATAAAAAATCCACAGTAAAAAAATACGCTGTTGATAAAGATTTAAATTTTAAGAATGGAGAAGGAGATGTTTTACTTGAAAATGGTGATCAGGTTATTGTACGAAGCATTTCTGGGTTTGAAGGAATCCGGTTGGTACGTATTGAAGGTGAAATATTACATCCGGGAAGTTATAATATTCGAAATAAAGCCGAACGAATTTCGGATATTGTAAAAAGAGCCGGTGGTTTTTCTAAATATGCATATCCACAAGGAGCATTTCTTATTCGACAAGAAAAGGCAAGTGGGACTGAACAGAAGCTAAACAGGATTATGCAGGAAAATTCTAGAAATCAGTTGGAAAATGCTACAAATAAAGCATTTGATGCTAATATGCTAAAAGCTGCCGGTGCTACTTCTGTACAAGGTTATACGGCAATGGATTCTATTCAGAAGAAATTATCTGGTTCCGGCGTTGTTGAAAAATTATATAATTCAGAAGGTGTTGTTGCTCTTGATTTGGAACAAATAATTAATCAACCTGGTGGAAAATACGATTTTAAACTGGAAGAGGACGATGTGATTTTTATTCCCCGCGAACTACAGACAGTTCGGGTTGTGGGTCAGGTATTATTCCCAACAATTGTTCGCTTTGAAAAATCTATGCGTTTAAAAGAATATATTAGTAATTCGGGCGGGTTCTCAATCAATGCAAACAGAAGCAAAGTATTTGTTTTATATGCAAATGGGGCTGCTAAAAGTACCAAAACTTTTTTATGGTTTAAATTCTATCCACATGTACAACCTGGTGCAAGGATAATTGTACCTGAAAACCCAATTGAAATCCGAAATAAATTAACTCCTGCAGAATCAGTAGGAATATTAACTTCAATTTCTTCTGCAATTGCATTGATTTATACAATATTGATAAAATAAGATTTAATGAAAGTAGAAAATTTAAATACCAATAGTAAAAATCTAGATTTCTCCTTGCCTGAATTTTTAGAAATTTTAAAAAAATATTGGAACTATATAACCAGTAAGTGGCTTCTTATTCTAATTTTTGGTGTTACTGGAGGAATATTGGGTTTAATTACATCATTATTATTAAAACCAACCTATACAGCACATCTTTCGTTTTCATTGGTTGAGAAGACCAGTGGGGGAGGACTTGCAGATTTGGCTTCAACATTTGGTTTAAGTGGTTTAATGGGTGGAGGCAATAATAGTGTTTTTAGTGGAGATAATTTATTAGAAATAATTCAATCTCGTTATGCAATTGAACAAACTTTATTAACCGCAGTTGATTACAAAAATGTTAAGGAAACATTAGTAGAAGTTTATATACAAAGTTATGATTTACGAAAAAAATGGGAAAAAAACAAATTGAATCCGAATTTAAAAAATCTTAAATTTCCTATAGGTCAAAACAGGGATTCATTCTCCAGAACTCAAGATAGTGTGCTTTATAGTTTCTATAGTGATATTATTAGTTCAAAATCATTATCTGTTGAACGGAAGAGTAAGAAACTAAATATTGTTAATGTTGATTTTATTAGTAGAGATGAACTGTTTTCAAAACTGTTTGTAGAAAAACTAATGGATGAGACTTACCGATTTTATAGTATTACACGAACTGCCCAAAGTCGGTCTAATATAAATATGATGCAGCATACAGCAGATTCTATCAAATCTCTTTATGAATCAGCATTATATAAAGGGGCAGGATTCTCACAGGTAAACGTTAATCAAGCATTACAGTTTGCATCAGTTCCAAGAATTAAACAAGAAAATAATGCTCAACTTTATGGAACTGTATATGCTGAAGTTCTTAAAAATCTAGAAACCTTAAAACTTGATTTAGCCCGTGAAACTCCTATAATACAGATTATAGATACTCCAAGATTACCATTAAAAATAAATAAATTTGGAAAAGTAAAAGGACTTATTATTGGTTCATTTCTAGGAGGTTTTCTTATTGTTGGTTATTTATTTCTAGTTTTATATTTTAAAGAACTATTAGAGAAGAAATAAATAAAATGATTTATATTGTTTTATATTGTTATTTTATTGTTTTTTATAGTTAAATGTTATTTTGAAATATATTATATTTTAAATAAACAAAAAATTCAATTATATATTTTATAAATACATGTATTTTGTATAAATATTTTTTTTATTTTTATAATTATTTAAATGAATATAGTTAAATTGGAATGGGATTCTAATTTCTTCTGTAAAAGAATAGGTAAGTTGGATGTTTCTGTTTTGGATAATATAAATGATATACTAGTAAAAATTGAAGAGAATAAAACTTATTATGATCTTTTATATATATTTTCGCCTGAAGATATTAGATTTCCTAATATTGGTGGTTTGAAATTAGTAGATAGGAAGGTCGTTTTTAGAGGAGATATTGAAAGAATAGAATACGAAATAAGTCCTAAAATAAAATTTTATAATAATTCTGTTCCAAATAAGAATTTAATAGATTTAGCAATTATTAGTGCGCAGTATTCTCGTTTTAAGATAGATGAAAAATTTAATAATACTGATTATTTAAGACTTTACAATTGCTGGATTACGAATTCAGTAAATAAAACATTTGCAAATGCAGTTCTCTGTTATTATGATAATGATATTATTATTGGAATGATAACATTAAAAATTATAAATGATGTTGGTGTAATCGGGTTACTAGCAGTTGATACAAATGTTCAAAACAAAGGAATTGCTTCACAATTAATAAATGCAGCAAAAGATTATCTTTTTAAAAATAAAGTGTTTTATATTGAAGTTGCAACGCAGATTGATAATGAAAAAGCTTGTCATTTATACATGAAAAATAATTTAACTAAGTCTTCAGTTACAAATATATACCATTTTTGGTTATGATGATTCCATTTAATAAACCATATTTAACAGGGAAAGAAACACATTATATTTACCAGGCAGTAAGTACTGGGAAGTTGTCTGGAAATGGGAAATTTACTAAATTATGTCAACAATATTTTGAAGATCGCTATGGTTTCAAAAAATGTTTGCTAACAACCAGTTGTACTGATGCTTTAGAAATGGCTGCAATATTGTGTGATATTATGCCAGGTGATGAAGTAATAATTCCAAGTTATACATTTGTATCAACAGCATTAGCATTTGTTAGACAAGGTGCTAATATAATATTTGCAGATAGTTACACCAATAACCCAAATATTGATGCTGAATTAATTGAATCATTAATAACGTCTAGAACGAAAGTAATTGTACCTGTTCATTATGCTGGTGTAGCGTGTGATATGGATAAAATAATGTTTTTGGCAAATAAATACAATATACTTGTGGTAGAGGATGCAGCACAGGCAATAGATTCATTTTACAATGGACGGCCTTTGGGCTCAATTGGTCATCTTTCTACTTTTTCATTTCATGAAACTAAAAATATTATTTCAGGTGAGGGAGGTATGTTAGCTATAAATGACGAACGGTTTATTCACAGAGCTGAGATTATCTGGGAAAAAGGAACTAATCGTGCGGAATTTTTCCGGGGAGAAGTGAATAAATACGGTTGGGTTGATATTGGGAGCTCATTCTTACCATCTGAAATCATTGCTGCTTTTCTTTATGCACAATTGGAAAATCTTGAAGATATTCAAGCTAATAGAAAAATATTATGGAATAGTTATTATGATAAACTGAAACCTTTGGCCGAACTTGGATTGTTTAAGTTACCAGTAATACCTACTTTTTCAACAAATAATGCTCATATGTTTTATTTGATTTGTAATAACTTTGAAGATCGTTCAACATTAATACAAAAGCTAAAGGAAAATGATATTTTGGCAGTATTCCATTATTTAAGTTTGCATAGCAGTAATTATTACGCAGACAAATATAATGGAGCACTTTTACCAAATTGTGATAAGTTTGCCGATTGTTTAGTTCGTTTGCCTTTGTTCTATGAGCTCAAAGAATCAGATATATTAAGAATATCAAATTTAATAAAATCTATTTTTGATTTTAAGATTAGACATAAAATATGAGTTCACTAAAATTGATGCATATATGTTTAGATGAAAAATTTATTGATAGTGCAAATGATACATTCGAAAAATCTTTCCCTGAATCAAATGATTTTTATGTTTTACTTGAAAAAGGGGATAAATTGCGTTATGTAAGTAGTAATAAAAACGTTAAGACAGTTGAAAATGCAAAATATATTGAAGTAATTTTAAATTCTGTAAATAATTATAATCTTGTAGTTCTTCATGGATTAAATGAATTACAGGCTTTAGTAGTAAAGAAATTACCAAAGAATATTAAAACCCTATGGTTATTCTGGGGATTTGAATTATCAGAAAATCCATATCTTAGAGGAAAAGATAAAATTGTTGGGGAGCTCACTAATAAAACTTTTTATAAAAATATATGGTTTCAAAAAATAAGTCGTCAAATATATTATATTCTTAAAAGGAAGCAAGATCCATATAAGGAAATTACAACTGCAGCAAAAAGAATTGATTACTTTGCAGATGTTTCCAAAGAACATTATAATTATTGTATTCAAAATGGCATATTTAAAGCACAATTCGTTCGGTTTTCTTATTATCCAATTGAATTTATTTTTCAAGGTACAGTTGATTTGAAGATTTCAGATTCAAATATTTTATTAGGAAATTCTGCAACAATAACGAATAATCATTTAGAGGCATTTTCTTTATTGAGTAAAATCTCATTAAAATCAAAAAAAATAATTACTCCATTAAGTTATGGAGATCATTTTTATAAAAAACGTATTGTAAAAGAAGGTGAAAAACTTTTTAGAGATTCTTTTATTCCATTATTACATTATATGCCATTGAATGAATATAATAAGATATTACAGAAATGTGGTATTGTAATTATGAATCATTATCGTGCACAAGCTTTCGGAAATATAGTTGCATCTTTATGGTTGGGTGCAAAAGTTTTTTTGAATGAACAAAATTTTATATACCAGTATCTAGTAAGGACAGGGATAAATATTTATTCCCTTGACAACAACTTTGATGAGTTAGGTAGATTAGAACTGTTGACGAAAGAAAAGGTAGATCATAATAGATTAGTATTGCAAAATGAATTAGGAGAACAAAGATTAATTAATGATTTAAGAGTCGGTTTGAAAGATGTTATAAAGGTAGAATGAATATTAAAAATCAATCAAAAGCTGGAGTAAAGTGGACGACTTCATCAACTGCAGTAACTGCATCGAGCCAACTATTAAAGATTGCGATTCTGACCAGATTCTTAGAAAAAAGCGATTTCGGATTATTTGCTATCGTAATGTTAGTTCTTGGATTGTGCAACTTATTTTCTGATATGGGTTTGACATCTGCTATATTACATCGTCAAAAAATTTCCAGACTAGAATATTCTAGTTTATATTGGATAAATTTTATTTTTAGTATATTGTTATTCGTAATAGTTTATATATTAGCTCCTGTTGTTGCAGAATTTTATAAAGAACCTGAGTTGTTAAAACTTCTTCCTATTGTGGCGGTATCACTAATTTTATCAGCAATCGGAAGGCAATTTAAAACTATTTCTTATAAAGATTTAAAATTCAAATTAGTATCAATAATTGAAATAATAGCTGAAGGTTTTTCTCTTATTTTGGCAGTTATATTGTCAGTTTACAATTGGGGAGTTTATGCGTTGGTTTATTCCATGTTATTGCAAACTTTTATTGCAAATTTATTACTCCTTCTAATTGTTGGTTTTAAATCAGATAATAGAATTTCATTACATTTTAGATTTAATGAAACAAAACCGTTTCTTAAGATTGGATTATATCAAGTTGGAGGTCAGGTAATCAATTATTTTAACGGAGAATTTGATATATTAATTATTGGAAGGTTATTAGGAGCCGAAGTATTAGGAGGTTATAGCTTAGCTAAACAACTTGTTTCAAAGCCTATTGCATTAATTAACCCGATATTAACAAAAGTTGCTTCACCAATATTAGCAACTCTTCAAACAGATTTGAATCGATTAAAAGATAATTATTTGAGATTACTGTCTTTAGTATCATGTATAAACCTATTTGTTTACGTTGGACTTTATTTATTTGCATCACCCATAGTACATTTAATATATGGTGTGGGTTATGACAATATTGTTATATTAGTCAGGATTTTGTCAGGATATATGTTTATCAGATCAATAGGTAATCCAATTGGAAGTTTATTAGTTGCGCTTGGTCGAACAGATTTAGATTTTAAATGGAACTTCGTTGTCTTATTAGTAATGCCTGTTTGCATTTGGATTGGTTGTCAATGGGGTGTTGTGTCAGTTGCTCTGATGGAACTGACATTGTTTATCGTATTATTCCCCTTAAGTTGGAAAATGTTAATCAGCAATACAATACATGCTACTTTTAAAGAATATTTTTCATCTATTTGTGATGTGAAAGTCTTGTTTATCTTACTGAAAAATCGTAATAACTAATTATGATAGTTTTTATAATTCTTGTATGCATATTAATTTTATTTTCAATTAAAGCAGATTCAGTAATTTTATATTATTTAGTCTTTGTGATTTTGTTCTGTATTCTTGGATTTAGAGCATTAACAGTAGGTACTGATATTGATAATTACATAAATATATTTTACTATTATGATGGATTTATAGAAATTGGTTGGCAAGCAATTTCAGGTTTGGTAAGATACATCAATGGTGATTTCAGAACTTTAATGTATTTTGCAGCGATACTTACTTTATTACCACTCTTTTATTTTGTAAAGAAAACGAGTTTTTTACCTATAATTTCTTTACTTTTCTATGTGTTGTTGGGTAGTTATTTTTTTGCTTTTAACATCATGCGTCAATCAATTGCAATTTCTTTTTTTGCATTAGCATGGTATTTTTTTTCTGAGAATAAAAAGTGGAAGTGGGTAATATCATGTATAATCGGTTTGACATTTCATTATACAATGATTATTTTAATCCCTTTTTTTTTCTTATTCAAATATTTCCAACGAATGAAGTCATCAACACGAATTATATTGTTAATTGCCTCATTAATAATAGGTCCATTTTTAGATGTTTTTATTCGACAATTAATTACTTTAATTGGTGGTGATTACGCAGCATACAGTGAATATGGAAGTGAATATGATATAAATTTATTAAACTCTTTTATGATGCAATTAATAAAATCTATTTTTTTTATAATATGTTATATTAGATATGTCAATAAAAATAATTTGTATTTAGTACTCTTTTATATTGGACTTATTTTAAGTAATCTTTTGAGCTATACTATTGGGATTAATAGAATTGGATATTATTTTATGATATTTTCAATTGTGTTTTTTGCAAATTATATTGCTGAAGCTGATTCTACAAGTTCAAAAGCACTAAATACGGCAACTATCTTAATTTATGGTATTACTTTGTTTGCCTATTTAATGTTAAAGCAATCAGAAGGAACTATTCCTTACAATTTTATGTGAAGTATGTTATTTTTAAATCTTTCATTTAAAGAAATTTGATAAACCACCCAATTAATATGTACATATATTGAAGGTCGCAATAAAACAATTTAACAAAATTTAAATGTTAAATTGTATTTATTGCATTAATATGCTTTCTATAATATTATTCATTTATTAGTGTTGTATTTTTTTATTTGTAATGAAGAAGATTTTTTATTGATATTCAATAAGGTCAATTGTAAAGAAAATAATACTAAAATTTAAGTTGTTATTTTAAAACTAAAGTTGAAAAAAATGTTCTCTTTTTAATTAATTAAATAAATAAAAAATAGTATGAAAGTAGTATTTATGGGATTAGGTTACATTGGGCTCCCAACGGCAGCAGTAGCTGCAAGTAAGGGAATTAATGTTATTGGAGTTGATATTAATCCCAGTGTTGTTGAAACAGTTAATAAAGGTAAAATACATATTGTTGAACCTGAATTAGACAAAATTGTAAAAATGGTTGTAGGAAACGGTCAATTTAAAGCTTCTCTTAAACCTGAAAATGCTGATGCCTTTTTTATTGTTGTTCCAACACCTTTCAAACAAAATCATCGTGCTGATATATCTTATGTCGAATCGGCAACTCGTATGGTAATTCCTTTTTTGAGTGAAGGAAATCTTTTTGTAATAGAATCGACTTCACCTGTTATGACTACAGAAAAAATGGCTGAAGTAATTTTTAAAGAACGACCAGAACTTACAAATAAAATTTATATAGCATACTGTCCTGAGCGTGTTTTGCCTGGAAATATTTTGTATGAACTTGAATTTAACGATCGAGTTATTGGTGGAATTAATCCAGAGTCGACAGAAAAAGCAATAGAGTTTTATTCAAAATTTGTAAAAGGAAAATTACATAAGACCAATGCTAGAACAGCAGAAATGTGTAAATTAACAGAAAATTCTTCTCGTGATGCACAAATTGCTTTTGCTAACGAATTATCCATGATTTGTGATAAAGCAGGCATAAGTGTTTGGGAATTAATTGAATTGGCCAACAAACATCCCAGAGTGAATATACTTCAACCAGGTTGTGGAGTCGGAGGTCATTGTATAGCTGTTGATCCTTGGTTTATTGTTTCTGATTTTCCAGAACAGGCTAATTTAATAAAACGTGCTCGTGAAACAAATGATTATAAAGCTGATTGGTGCGCAAATCGTGTTTTGGAATCTTGTATTGAGTATTCAATAAAAACAGCTCGTGAACCAGTTGTGGCTTGTATGGGTTTAGCCTTTAAACCTGATATAGATGATTTAAGGGAATCCCCTGCAAAATATATTACTTCACGTATTATTTCTGAGTCACGAGCAGAAGTATTAGTCGTAGAGCCTAATATTTTTAGTCACAAAAGTTTTAATCTAACAAGTTATCAAGAAGCATATGATAAAGCGGATATTGTAGTTTGGCTTGTTAAACATAAAGAATTCACGATTATGCCTGTAGATAAATCGAAAACTGAACTAGACTTTTGTGGAGCTAGAAAATAATTAATATGAAGAAAATTATGTTAGTATTTGGAACTCGTCCCGAAGCCATTAAAATGGCTCCTTTAGTTATAGAGTTTCAGAAGTACCCCGAACTGTTTCAAACCATTGTATGTGTAACTGGTCAACATCGTGAGATGTTAGATCAGGTATTAAATTTGTTTGAAATTAAACCAAACTATGATTTGAATATCATGCAAAAAGGGCAGGATTTATATGATGTTACTGCTCGTGTATTGATAGGAATGCGAGATATTCTTAAAGAAGTTTGTCCAGATATTGTTATGGTTCATGGTGATACAACGACTTCTACAGCTTCTGCTTTGGCTGCCTTTTATCAACAAATCCCAGTAGGACATATTGAAGCAGGTTTACGCACACATAATATTTATAGTCCATGGCCTGAAGAAATGAACCGTTTAATTACCAGTCGTATTGCTACTTACAATTTTGCACCTACTCAGTTAAGTAAGCAAAACTTACTTAATGAAGGTATTGCAGAAAACAAAATTCTTGTAACCGGCAACACTGTAATAGATGCACTTCAAATGGTGATTAAAAAAATAAAAAATAATACAGAAATGAACGCTCAATTGCTTTCTATGCTGAAAAAATCGGGTTACGATGTAGATAGATTGAATAGAAAAAGAAAACTTGTTTTAATTACAGGACATCGTAGAGAAAATTTTGGAGATGGATTTATAAATATATGTTCAGCTATAAAACATTTATCTGAAAAATACCCGCAGGTAGATTTTGTTTACCCCATGCACCTTAATCCAAACGTAAGGAAGCCAATTCGTGAAGTATTCGGAAATGAAAACTCTATTTCAAATTTGTTCTTTATTGAACCATTGGAATATCTTCCTTTTATTTACTTGATGGAAAAGTGTGAAGTAGTATTGACAGACAGTGGAGGTATTCAGGAAGAAGCTCCTGGTTTAGGAAAACCTGTGTTAGTGATGCGTGATACAACTGAACGTCCTGAAGCACTTGAGGCAGGCACAGTTAGATTGGTAGGTACAGATTTCAATAAAATAGTGTCTGAAGTGTCTGCATTGATTGATGACAAAATATATTATGAAATAATGAGTAAGGCCCAAAATCCATATGGTGATGGAAAAGCTTGTGAAAAAATTGTAAATTTTAATTATAATTGAGATGATAAAAATTTGTCATTTAACGAGTGTCCATTCAAGATTCGATGGAAGAATATTTCAAAAAGAATGTAAAAGTTTATCGTTAGAAGGATATGACGTAAGTCTAATCGTTTCAGATGGTAAAGGAAATGAAGTTGTAGACAATATAACAATTTATGATGTTGGTACGGAAAATAATCGCATTAGAAGGTTAATTGAAATTCCAAAGATTGTTGGAAACCTTGCTTTAGAATTAAATTGTGACATATATCATTTTCATGATCCAGAATTAATATTTGTTGGTTTGAAATTGAAAAAACTTGGGAAAAAAGTTATTTTTGATATGCATGAAAACATTCCTGCTGATATTTCTGAAAAAGAATACATTCCTGTTTTTCTAAGAACTATTATATCATATCTTTATGAGAAACTTGAAATTTATTCAGTTAAAAGGTTTGATGGGATTGTATCAACAAGGCAAAGTATTAATGACAGATTATCTAAATTCAACAATAATATTAGACTTATTACCAATTTTCCAGAAATCGTATCAAAAGTAGAGAAAAAAAATACAAACACTAATATTATTTGTTTCGCAGGAGCTATTGTTCCAAACTGGAGACATAGAGAAATAATTAATGCAATTGAAAATATTGAAAATGTTAGATATTTATTAGCTGGTCCTGCTGATGAAAAATATTTGGAAGAACTTAAGAAATTAAATGGCTGGAAAAAGGTTGACTATTTAGGACTTATACCTTTTAATGAAGTACTTGAAATATATAAAAAAGCAACAATAGGTGTTGCCATTTATATTTATTGTAAAAATATGGATGGAACAACTGGTAATTTAGCAAACACAAAATTATTCGAATTTATGAATTGGGAAATTCCAATTATATGTACAGATTATTCACTTTGGAACCAAATTGTTGTTAAAGAAGAAAAATGTGGAATATGTGTTAATCCATATGATGTACAAGCTATTACGGAAGCCATAGAATTTATTATAAAAAATCCGGAATCAGCTAGAGAGATGGGCAAGCATGGTCGAAGTGCAATGATAAGAAAATATAATTGGACAAACCAAGAAAAGATTCTTTTTGAACTGTATAGTAATATATTAATAAATTAATTTCTATGTATGAACCACAAATCATTGAACTTCCTAAAATAAACGATAGTAGAGGAAATTTATCATTTATTGAAGCTGAAAGTCATGTTCCATTTAGTATAAAGCGTACTTATTGGATTTATGATGTACCTGGAGGGGAATCAAGAGGAGGACACGCATATTTTGAAAATGAAGAATTTATTGTTGCTTTGTCCGGAAGTTTCGATGTTGTTCTAAATGATGGAGAAAAAGATATGCTTTTCCATTTAAATCGTTCTTATTATGGTATTTATGTTCCAAAAATGCTTTGGAGAAAAATGGAAAACTTTTCAACGAATTCATTAGCCTTAGTTCTTTCTTCGACTTCATATAATACTGTAGATTACATTTATGATTATAGTAAATTTCAGAAGGGGGTAAGCTTATGAAGGAAAATACTTTAAATCAATGTTACATGATCGAAATGGATAAACATCATCATGAAAAAGGTAACATTACAGTTGTTGAAAATGGAAAATCAATTCCATTTAATGTAAAACGTGTATATTATTTATATGATGTTCCAGGTGGAGTAGCACGTGGAGGGCATGCCCATAAAGGTTTGTACCAATTAATAGTTGCTGCCAGTGGCAGTTTTAATGTAATTTTAGATGATGGGAAATCAAAACATGTATATACATTAAACAGACCTTATCAGGGATTATATATTGTTCCAGGCATCTGGCGGGAATTAAATGATTTTTCTTCAGGTTCGGTATGTTTAGTTTTAGCTTCAGAAAAATATGATGAAAATGATTATATTAGAGATTATAATGAATTTATAGAATATAAAAATGTTTGAAATAAAATTATATAGTGCTGTAGATAAAATAGAATGGGATCAATTTGTTGATATTGTAAAAAATGGAACTTTTCTTTTTAAAAGAGATTACATGGATTATCATTCTGAAAGGTTTAATGATTTCTCTTTGATAATATTTAGAAAGAATAAAATATATTCAGTACTTCCAGCGAACAGACAAAATAATATTCTTTATTCTCATGAGGGGTTAACGTATGGTGGATTTCTAATGTCTGATAAAGTAACTACTACTGAGATGTTAGAAGTGATTATATTAGTAAATAAGTTTTTAAGAGATAAAGGTATTGTTAAGGTTGTTTATAAACCAATTCCATACATATATCATAAAATCCCTGCTCAAGAAGATTTGTTTGCAATATTCAAATTATGTGATGCCCAGATTATTGGAAGAAATATTTCATCAACAATATATCAAAATAATAAAATCAAATTTATTGAATCACGTAAATCAGGAATACGAAAAGCTATAAATAATAACATTAAAATTAAATCTAGCAATGATTATGAATCTTTTTGGAGAATTCTTTATGATAATCTTCAAAATAAATATGGAAAAGCACCTGTTCATTCATTAGATGAGATTAAATTATTAGCAAGCCGTTTTCCTGAGAATATTATTCTATATCTAGCATATAAAGACGAAATTGCTATTGCAGGTACTTTACTTTATATTACAACACAAGTAATTCATACACAGTATATTTCGGCTAATTTTGAAGGTAAGGAAATGGGTGCTTTAGATTTGTTGTTCGATTATTTAATAAATAAAGTATATTTGAGTTATCCCGTTTTTGATTTTGGACAATCAACTGAGAATATGGGAAAAATTCTTAATGAATCATTGATATTCCAAAAAGAAGGATTTGGTGGAAGAGGTATGATGTATGACATTTATGAATATGAAATTTAAATATATATTATGATCAAATTCCTTGACTTACAAAAGATTACTGATAAATATAGCGAAGAAATTTATGAATCAATAAAAAAGGTAATCGATTCAGGTTGGTATTTATTAGGAAGTGAAGTCGAAAATTTCGAAGCAAATTATTCAAATTTCATTGGAACAAATTATTGTATAGCTGTTGCAAATGGTTTAGATGCTTTGAGGTTAATATTAAGAGCATATATAGAAATTGGTATCATAGATGAAGGTGATGAAATTATTGTACCTGCAAATACCTATATAGCTTCTGTTTTAGCTATTACTGATAATAATTTAGTGCCAGTTTTTGTTGAACCTGATATAAATACTTTTCAGATTGATAGTATAAAAATTGAAGAATCAATTACTTCTAAGACAAAAGCTATTATGATTGTTCATCTATATGGACAATGTGCTTATAATGATAATATTAAGGACTTATGTGAACGCTATAAATTAAAATTGATTGAAGACAACGCGCAAGCTCACGGTTGTAAATTTAGAGATAAAACAACAGGATCATTAGGTAATGCTGCAGGTCATAGTTTTTACCCAGGAAAAAATTTGGGAGCATTTGGTGATGCAGGTGCTGTTACTACTAACGATAGAAAATTAGCCGAAGTTATTCGTTCGTTGGCTAATTATGGTTCTTCAAAAAAATATGAATTTAGTTATCAGGGATTAAATAGTAGAATGGATGAAATTCAAGCAGCAGTGTTAAATGTAAAATTGAAATATTTAAATGAAGATACTGAAATAAGAAGAAATGTAGCACGTTATTATATTGATAATATAAAACATAAAGAGATTAAATTACCTGAGATTTTAATATGGAGTTCACATGTATTTCACATTTTTCCAATCCTTTCTTCTCGTAGAGACGAACTCCAGAATTATTTGACTGAAAATGGTATTCAAACGTTAATTCACTACCCTATACCACCCCATAAACAAATTTGTTATGAAGCATTGAATAATTTTTCATTCCCAATAACAGAGAAAATTCATAGAGAAGAATTAAGTTTACCCATGAGTCCAATGTTAAAAATTGAAGAAATTGCCGAAATTGTTAATGTGATAAATAAATGGAAATAACAAAAAAAACAATTTGGTTAATAAACCAATATGCAATGCCTCCAGAACTTGAATCTCGGTTAAGAACAATCAAATTTGCTCAATATTTAACTCAAAAAGGTTATGACGTTACTATATTTGCTTCAAGTATTATGCATAATATGCAGGTTGATTTAATAACTGATGGAAGTAAATATATAGAAAAAAAATACGGAGATATTAAATTTGTACACATCAAAACAAAACCATATAAAACAAATGGTATTTCCAGAATAATTAGTTCTATTCAGTTTCCACAACGACTAAAAAAAATTGCAACAAAATTTAAAAAACCAGATGTAATCATTCAAACAGCCCTAGTTCCTTTTGGGAATTCGATATATTATTTGTCTAAGAAATTAAAGGCTAAGTATATAGTTGAAGTTTTGGATTTGTGGCCAGAATCATTTGTTGATCTTGGGATTTTAAGTAAAAACAACCCAATTTTATATTTTGCGTATAAGGCTGAAAAATGGCTGTATGAAAAAGCTGATGAAATTGTTTTCTCAATGGAAGGTGGCGTGAATTATATAAAAGATAAAGGTTGGGATATTGACAACGGAGGAAAAATAAATTTAAAAAAGGTTCATTATATAAATAATGGCGTTGATTTAGATGATTTTGAATTTAATGTTAGAAATTACAAATTAATTGATGCTGATTTATCAAATACACAAATTAAAAAAATCATATATATAGGTTCTATAAGGTTAGCAAATAATTTGAAAAAACTTATTGATGCTGCTGAATTATTGAAAGATGAACAGGACATTAAATTTCTGTTCTACGGCGATGGCGATGATCGTGTTCCTCTTGAAAAATATTGTTCTGATAGAAAAATATATAATGTTATTTTTAAAGATAAATGGATTGAACCTAAATATGTTCCCTATTTATTATCTTGTAGTACCTTGAATATGTTAAACTATATGTCTGGTCACTTTGGTCGATATGGTGGAAGCCAGAGTAAAATGTTTCAATATATGGCAAGTGGTAAACCAATTTGTTCTAATCTGGATATGATGTATTGTCCAATTAATCATTATAATTTAGGAATATCAAAAGAATTTTCAGAATCAAAAGAATATGCTGATGCGATATTGAAATTAGTAAATTCAGATGAAAAAGAATATAATCTTATGTGTCTTAGGGCTAGAAATACTGCAAAAAACTATGATTATAAACTGTTAACGGATAAAATTGAAAAACTTTTTTAGTGAATTATATATGAATGATAATAATCTCAAAGTAAGAAGAATTATAGAATCAGATATAAATTTTCTTGTATCAATTCATTGCGCCTCGTTTGAAAATTTTTTTCTTACACAATTGGGTCTTAAATTTTTAGAAATATACTATAGTTCTGTCATTAAAAGTGATAAAGGAATTATATTAGGTTGTTTCGATAACAATGAATTGGTAGGTTTTTGTGCAGCAACAACTTTATCAGCAGGGTTTCATAAAGGTTTAATTAAGACTAATTTTGTGGCTTTTTTATTACAGGGAATTAAAATTCTCCTTACTAAACCAAAGGCTTTAATACGATTATTCAAAAATTTATCAAAAGAAAAAGATGATTTTGAAGACAATGGAAAATATGCTGAACTACTTTCAATTGCGACATTACCTGAGAAACAAGGTTCTGGAATAGGGAAAAAACTTTTGTTACAACTTGATAATGAATTGATAGAAAATGCATGTAAAGAAGTCTCACTTACTACAGACTTCGATAATAATTTAAATGCAATTGAATTTTATAAAAGTATTGGATATTCAGTTAAGTATGAATTTACAACCTATCCAAATCGAAAAATGTATCGATTAATTAAACAATTACAATGATGAAAATAAGTTTTTCACCTCCTTATGTAGATGATGCTGTTATAAATGAAGTTGTAGATTCTTTAAAGTCAGGTTGGATTACCACTGGCCCCAAAGTTAAAGCATTAGAAATTGAGATTAGAAATTTTACTTCAACCGAGGCAGTTTTATGTGTTAATTCCTGGACTTCAGGTGCTATTATGATATTAAAATGGCTTGGTGTGAAGGAGGGTGATGAGGTTATTGTCCCATCATATACTTATGCTGCGACGGCATTAGCAGTAATACATGCTGGCGCAAAACCCATAATGGTTGATTCATGTAAAGACTTTAACATCTCCATTGAAGCTATCCGTAAAGCGATTACCCTAAGAACCAAAGCAATTATTCCTGTGGATATTGCTGGTTGGCCCTGTGATTACGCTAAAATTATGGAGCTAGTAGTCGAAAAGACTTTTAAAGATTTGTTTGTACCTTCTTCAGAAGTTCAAAGTCAACTTGGTAGGATTCTTGTGTTAAATGATGCTGCACACTCATTAGGGGCAAAATATAAAGGAAAGAATATAGGTAAAGAAGTTGATATTACAATCTTTTCTTTACATGCTGTTAAGAATATAACAACTGCTGAGGGAGGTGCTATTTGCTTAAATATGCCAAAACCATTTGAAAATAGTGAATTATATAAAGAGTTAAGAATGATGTCCTTGAACTGCCAAACTAAAGATGCTTTTTCTAAAACTAAAGCTGGCGGATGGAAATATGATATTGTTGGATTAGGTATGAAAATTAATATGCCCGATGTTAATGCTGCCATTGGATTAGCTCAAATGCGACAATACGAAGATTTATTAACTAAGCGTAAAAATATATGTCAAATGTATTATGATGCATTTTCAGTTTGTAACTGGGCAATTTTACCCCCACAGTTAACAGAAGAAAAAGAATCGTCCTATCATATTTTTCCTTTGAGAATTAAGAAAATCTCGGAAAATCAAAGGGATCAAATAATGAAATTAATTGAAGAAGACCAGGTGGCAGTAAATGTTCACTTTATCCCTATGCCAATGCTTACTTTTTTTAAGAATTTAGGTTATAGAATTGAAGATTTTCCACAAGCATACGAGAATTATTCACATGAGATATCCCTTCCAATATATCCTCAGTTAACAAATGATGAGGTGGTTTATGTTATCCAAACAGTAATTCATGCTGTAGATAAAATTGTTTTAAACTGATGATACGTTTATTTGATATTATATTTTCCTTTATTGGTTTAGTCATATTATTGCCTGTTTTTCTTATAACCTATTTATTAATAGTTATGGAAAGTAGAGGAGGGGGATTTTATATTCAACAAAGAGTTGGTAAAAATGGTGTTGAGTTTAATTTATATAAATTCCGTTCAATGTTTTTTGACTCAGATAAAAAAGGATTAATTACTATAGGAGGTAGAGATCCTAGAATGACCCGAATAGGATATTATATACGTAAACTAAAAATTGACGAATTACCTCAACTTTTTAATGTAATTAAAGGTGATATGAGTATAGTTGGTCCACGTCCGGAAGTCCGGAAGTATGTTGAAATATATACAAACGAACAAAGTAAAATACTAGAAATAAGGCCAGGTATTACTGACTATGCTTCAATAGAATATGTTAGCGAAAACACAATACTTGGAAATGCTGAAAATCCCGAAAAAGTATATATTGAAGAAATAATGCCTCATAAAATTTGTTTGAATATGAAATATATTGAAAATCAAACAATAAAGGAATATTTCCGAATTATCCTTTTGACTTTTTGGAATATATTTAAAAGTAATAATAATTAAAACCTAAGTACATGACAAAAATTTGAAAATATTTATATCTGATTGAACCCCAGCATTTAGAAGCGCTGATGCCATAAAAGTTAGACCATATTTGAAAAAGCTTTTCGCCTTTCTTCCATTGTTGAGTATTCTGATTGCCTTATGATGTTCGTGTAAATATATTCCGACCAGATAAGCCCAACAAAATGCAATGGTTACTATAGCTACAAGTTTTTCAATTCTATCAATATCAGTTAAATGAGTGTCTTCTAAATTGAATCCACTTGTTTTCATTGCTCTAAATGCAGTTTCAATCTGCCAGCGTTCTTTGTATATTTTTTGCGCAATTTCAGGTTTACAAAACGAGATAACTATCTGAAATTCTGGTTTTCCTTCTTTGTTTTTGATTTTTGAAGCAGACAAATAACACAACTGATTATTGACATAATAAATTGAATGTAAAAATCTTGTCTGATTCAACTTTAAATCACTAAAGAGCCATGTTGCCTTAAACTGTTTTCCAGTTTTAGGATTCAGAACCCAGAAATTATCCCGAATACGAATGTGATATTCAATTCGGTTAAAGTTCAGATAATCAATTCAGTGTTCACCAACAAATTCACGGTCTGCCACCAAGTAATGAAGGGTTTCTTTTCCAAATAACCGAATGTAATGATTCACGATTTGAATTCTCTCAGCTGTATGAGAATTGCCTCGTTTAGGCATTAATTTAAATAAGATAGGAAAAGCAACTCCTTCATAAACAATGGCTAATACCAAGATGTTGATATTTGTTTGGCCAAACTTCCAATTCGTTCTGTCGATAGCAATCGAGTACGGTGGTTCATGTGGCAATAGTGCAAATATCAATCTTGCAATCAAGTCTTTGTCCAACGAATAATCAGCCATAAAACGCTGTATTCGTCGCAGCGAAGAGTCGCTGCCGCAGCTATTTTCAAAGCCACTGGCAAGCTTTTCAAAACAAACGACTTGAACCTTGCAAAGAGCGCAAATAAACAAGCTAATGAACTTTATTCGGGCTAAGTTTAAACTTTAACCGAAGTGTTCAACCAAAACTGAGGTTAAATCACTACTTTTGTGTGAGACCTTGGAATCTTTTGTTTTCATTATAACTGACTGGTAATTAGCTATAAAGATACAAAATTTCAAGGTCTTTACCAAATAAAAAGACAGTTATTTTATTGAATATCAAATAATTATTTCGCTAAATAATTATTGTCATGTACTAAATTAATGATTATATAAAATGATTTCTGTTGTAATTTCTTCGTATAAACCTTTATTATTTCAACGTGTTTCTGAAAATATTAAAGATACGATTGGTGTAGAATGTGAGATTGTTTTAATAAAAAACGATGCACAATACTCAATTTGTGAAGCTTATAATATGGGAGTTGCAAAAGCAAAATTTCCATATTTGTGTTTTGTGCACGAAGATGTTTTATTTAAAACAAAAGATTGGGGTAAGAGACTGATTTCTATCATGAATGATGATAGTTCAATTGGTTTAATTGGAATTGCAGGTACAAAGTTTCGATCAACTTACCCATCGGCAATTGGACAGGGCCCGGGTTTAAGTCAGTTTTTGCGAGGACATATTTATCATTGGGACAAATATAAGGACTTTGATAGCAGCATATCTAAAAATGACATTGAAGATGTTGTCTGCATTGATGGAGTTTTTATGTTTACTAAAAATGAAATATTTGAACACTGTAGATTTGATGATAAATTGTTGACACACTTTCACGGTTATGATATCGATTTTTCCTTACAGGTTTTTTTTCAATCATATCGAGTTGTTGTTGATAGAAGTACATTAATTGCTCACTATTCTGATGGAAATTATTCAATTGAAAATACAGTTTCTAACAGAAAAGTAGCTAAAAAATGGATGAGAAAATTACCTGTTGCAACAAATGACACTCATCTAAGTAAACTAAAACTTTATCGCTTAGATGTTATAAACTGGATTTATTTTTTTTATACTGCATTCATGCGTAAATTAAATAGTAAACATTAATAGCTTTATTATCTCTTAAAATATAAAATATAACTTAAAATAAAATAGAAATGCTAGATCAATCAACAATACATAAAACGGAAATCGGATATTTCCACAGTCAACGTCCGGAGATGTTGAAATATATACCAGAAAATGCGATCCATATTTTAGATGTAGGATGCAGTGAAGGAACATTTTGTAATATGATAAGCAGGCCTGACCGCGAATTATGGGGTGTTGAGATAAATCCGGATGCAGCTCAGGTAGCTACTAAAGTTTGCTATCGGGTATTAGTAGGCGATTTTAATGCCATATTTGATCAATTACCTAAAAATTACTTTGATTGTGTGATATTTAACGATGTTTTGGAACATCTTTTATTACCATGGGAAACAATTCAAATGGTAAAATCATTGTTGAGCCCAGATGGTGTTTTAGTTAGTTCAATTCCGAATTTTCGGTATATTGATAATTTGATTACTGAGATTCTGTTTCATGGAGAATTTCAATATAAACCTGAAGGTGGAATTTTAGATGATACACATATACGCTTTTTTACGACCAAAAGTATTCGTCGTATGTTTATAGAACAAGGATATGAAGTCCTTGTACACGATGGAATACGCCCATGCAAAAGTTGGAAAGAAAAATTATTTATAAACCTTACATTTGGATTTCTGAAAGATTCCCGTTATAGACAATTTGCTACAGTTGCTAAACCAGTCCATACATGAATTCTCCGATAGTTTCCATAATTTCTCCAACATATAATCACGAGAATTATATTGCAGATTGTATTCATTCTGTCCAGGCACAAACATATCCCAACTGGGAAATGATAATTATTGATGATGGCAGTACGGATAGTACATTTGCTATAGCCAAATCGTTTGCAGAGAAAGATTCACGTATTCATTTATTTACTCAGAATAATGTAGGCATTTTTAGATTAGGGGAAACATATAATTTTGCCTTGTCTCTATCTAAAGGAAAATATATTGCAATACTTGAAGGAGATGATGTTTGGTTACCGGAAAAATTAGCACTTCAAATAAATGAAATGGAATCAGATGATCAAATTGTGATGTCTTTCGGACAGGCTTTCTCGTCATCCACTGATTTGAAAGTAAATTACAATCTTACTGATTTTTCAAACTGTACTGTGGATATTTTACTAAATAATCCAACTGGCTCTGCTACCAAAATTTTGCTTTTCAGTAACTTTGTCGTCGCACTAACTGTTTTGATCCGTAAAAGTGTATTGATTGAAATCGGCGGATTTCAACAAAGTCATCAATTACCCTTGGTTGACTTAACTACATGGATTGAACTTTCGTTACATGGTAAATTTTCATGTATAAGACAACCTCTGGGTAAATGGCGCTTCTATCCAAATCAGATTACAAAAACATATACTGCAGAAATTCATGAAGGTTTTTATAGATTTGCGCTCGATTTTTTTGACAGAGAAAATGTATTTTTTACCAAAACAGAAATTACGAAACAACAGTTAAATAAACATTTTCGTAAGCAACTCGTGGAGGCTAATTCGCGTTCTGGACGTTACAAACTGATGCGAAAAGATTTTTCAGGTGCCCGAAAAAATTACCTGAAATCAATATTCGGCTTTGGGTTCTACTCACCGATTTGGAAACTGAGGTCAATTGTAGGATTTTGCTTTAGTTTGTTTCATTCAGATATTGAGATGTTTACTAAAAGATTAGGACGAGTGAGTTACAAATAAAGAAAGCTACTTCGATTAAATATTTATTCTGTTTTCCTCAAAATCGATGCAGGCTTTTTCATAATCATCAGGACGACCAATGTCCAACCAATATCCGGAATGAACATTTACAGTGGCAGGATTTGAGTTTTTGATTAAATCAAGCATCAGATGGTCGAATCCATAAAATTGATCTTCAGGGATATAATCAAGAATTTTCTTATTAGCCATATAAACGCCCATACTTACATTGTAACGGGTGATAGGTTTCTCAACAAAATTCACTAATTTATTATTTGCTCCGACTTCTAACACTCCATAATCTACTTTTTGATCACGCGAATATGCTGATACCGTAAATATGTTTTGCGAATCAACATGTTCCCGATAGAATAATCCAAAATCAAGATCAGTTAAAACATCACCATTCATGACAAGGAAGTTTTCAGGCAAATCTTTAATCAGTTTTAAAGGACCCATAGTACTTAAAGGCTTGTCTTCAATGGAATAGTCGATATAAGTTCCCCACTTACTACCATCTCCGCAAAATGCACGAATAATATCGGCCATATGATTGACAGTAATGGTTATATGGTTAAAACCACTTTTAGTTAATTTGCGGATAATTATTTCCAGAATTGGCATATCACCAACCGGAACCAAGGGCTTTGGCAGACTAATGGTATATGGCTTTAAACGGGTACCTTTTCCACCCGCTAATATAACTGCTCTTTTAGACATTGTAAATATTGGGTTTGAAGTAAGACATATTATTCCGAATCCATTCGATTGTCTCTTTTAATCCAGTCTCTAATGTATAATCAGGATTCCAACTGGTATATTCTTTTATTTTTGAATTGTTGCAATAAAGTCTTTCCACTTCACTTTTGTCTGGCCGTATCCGTTGTTCATCCGAAATAATTTCGACTTTGGTACCGATTAAATCGGCAATGAGTTGTACCAGATTGCCTATTGTAATTTCTTCACTCATACCAATATTGGTGATTTCACCGAAAAGACCTTCTGCTTTGGCAATTTCGTAAAATCCATTCGCTGTATCTTTTACAAAGGTCAAATCTCTGGTTGGACTTAAATTTCCCAGTTTTAATGTAGTTTCTCCATTTAGAATTTGGGAAATTACAGTTGGAATAATTGCGCGGGCCGATTGTCTCGGACCAAAAGTATTAAAAGGGCGAACAATCTTAACCGGCAAATCAAAGGATTTGTAATAGCTGATGGATAATTGATCGGCAGCAATTTTAGTGGCAGAGTAGGGTGATTGACCGACCATGGGATGATTTTCGTCAATTGGAACATACTGGGCGGTACCGTAAGTTTCGCTGGTGGAAGTAACAATTACTTTTTCAAGTCCCAATTGACGCGCAGATTGTAAAACGTTGTATGTGCCATCGATATTTGTTTTTATATAAGCCTGAGGCGACACATAAGAATACGGAATGCCAATTAAGGCAGCTAAATGAAATACAGTATCACAACTTTGCATGGCTGCATATACCGAATCGTAATCACGAATATCACCTGTAATGATTTCGACTTTACTTTTTATACTGCTCGAATCTAACCAACCCCATTTATTCCATGAATTATAATGTACAAATGCTTTGACATTAAACCCTTTTTCTACTAATAATTCGGTAAGATGTGAACCGATAAATCCACCGGCACCGGTAACTAAAATATTTTTCATTCAAATTTATTTCATTATGCCGATATGATCAGCAGGCATTTGGTTACTAAATTCATATTTGGTACTAAGAAAGCATTTTTCTCAATCCTTCTTCAATGGATATTTTTGGCTCCCAATCCAATTCTTTTTTGATCTTTGAAATATCTGCAATCGTATCCAATACTTCGTTTGCCCTAATTTCGTGGGTGCAAATATACTCAATTTTTGAATCGTAAAATCCACGTACAATATCAATTATTTCTTTTACAGAATAACTGATACCACTTCCTAAGTTGTATTTTTTTATCGATTTGTTTTCATCTTTTATATTGATGGTAGTAATGATAGCACTGATAATATCTTCGACATGAATATAGTCGCGTTTTGGTCTGTCATCTCTTATTATAATTTTTCCGTTTTGTGTTTGTTGAATGATGCTTGGAATTAGAAAATCAGGATTTTGTCCTTTGCCATAGATATTAAATGGACGGAAAATAGTAATCGGGACGTTGAAATCCCTGTTATAACCTTCACATAAACTTTCGCAAATTACTTTCGTTTGTGAGTATGGATTATATGCCTGAATGGGATGATTTTCATTAATCGGTTGGTAAAGAGGTTGACCATACATGTAGGAACTTAAATAAATCATTTTAGCATTATTTAATCTGCAAAGTTCCAACATATTTAATGTACTTAAATAGTTCGTTTCGTAGAAACGCTTTGGTTCTTCGTACGAGGCAGGAACAAAAGATAAATTGGCCAGATGTATAATAATATCTATCCCTGTAAAATGCTTAACTTGTTGCCAGTCACAAATATCTGTATTATTAGCAATATCCACTAAGACCAACTCGTGCTCATTTTTGTTCAGACCTTTGAGTAAATAACTACCAATAAATCCTGAATATCCTGTAATTAAAATTTTCATGATCAAATTCAAATTTAGACATCAAAGATACGATAATCTTTTCATAGTTAAAACGTTAAAGAAATAAATATGGATACATTTTTTTCGAATTTTAAAATTATTGTTGTAATTCAATATATTAGAAATCATTAATGAATTTGTTGTTACCAGCATATTGCTTATGTGTAGTAATTTTCAGAAATGATTCGTTACTTTTGCAAAAGGAATTAAATGCAGTCATCTTTAATAATAATGATCTTTTTTTTAAGACAATTTATGCTGAAAACAACAAGGATTATCTATATTAAACCCTCAAATTCTTCTTTTATACGCGGAGATCAGGAGATTTTGGAAAAACAATTTGAAGTTCAATCTTTTTTAATGTATCAGAATAAAAATAAAGTTATTTTCGGGTGGAGACTTTTTTTATTGTTTTTTTATTTGTTGTCAAATGTATTCCGTAGAAATGTCATTTTTGTAGCCTGGTTTGCCGATTATCATTCCGCTTTGATGGCTTTTGTTGCTAAGCTAATGCATAAAAAATCTATAATTTTTATAGGTGGACAAGAAGCCGTTTCTTACCCCGAATTAAAAAAAGGAGTTTATCGTAAGAAAATTCGTGGAGCATTTGTCAGATATGCTTTAAGAAATACAAACTTAATTATCGCAAATCATAAATCGCTCGTATATCACGAAAATTATTATTATAATAATAAAAATCCTCATATTGATGGGATTCAACATTATGTACCAAACTTACAAACAAAGACTGAAATTGTATTTAATGGTATTGACTCTACTAAATTTGTTCGTGATATTTCAATCTCAAAACAAAGCAATCTTATATTAACAGTAGGGACAATGAATCAAATTGGTGATTTTTACAACAAAGGTTTCGATTTATTTATTGAAGTGGCTGCGCTGAATAAAGATTTGAATTTTGTATTGATTGGTTTAAATCCTAAATTTCTTAAATGGACAGAAGAAACGTATAAAGTCTCTGCAATTTCTAATTTACAGATAATACCTTCATTTTGTTCACAAGAAATACTTAATTTAAAATATAATCAGGCAAAAGTTTTCGTTCAGGCATCGATTACCGAAGGAATGCCAAATACCTTGAGTGAAGCTATGCTATTAGAATGTATACCCGTGGGTTCGAATGTAAATGGAATCCCGGATGCTATTGGTGATACCGGTGTAATTTTGAAACAAAGAAATGTGGAAAATTTAGGAAAATGTATTTTACAAGCTTTGAAACTTGATACTGGTATTGCTGCTCGTGAAAGGGTTTTGAAAATGTTCGATTTCAATTTAAGAGAAGAGAAAATTTTGAACATCCTTGCTGATTTTATAAACAAGGATCAAATTTAATCCAAAAGCTATTTTTTTTTCAAAGTATTAGTTTTATCAATTATAAAATCAATTGCTTGTTTGTAAAGCTCTGGCTGAAATTTACGTACTATAAACCAGTACATTATTATAACAAGAAAGAACTGGCAGAGTAATAAAACATGAAGATTGCTTAGAATAAAACTCAATGAAAATGCAGCAAGGGCAATAACAATACCGAAAAAAAGGCTAGGTAAAATGTCAATTATTTGATGCTTAATATAGATTTTTATTTCTCGTTTCAAATAAATGGTTGAAATAAGATAAGATATAAAACAAGCAATTACATAACCCCACAATAAAGATATTATACCAAAATGGAAACATACAAAAACAGAGAGCAAAATTAAGCTTTTTTTTATTGTTTCTATTATAAAAGTGCCTCTTGAATTCCCTCTGGCATTTAAAGCGCTCATGTTCAAAGAGTAAAATGGGTTGAAAAGTGATGCCATACAAAGTAACTGAAAATAAGGAACAGATGCTGCCCATTTATTTGTAAGCAAAACAATAATAAATGGATATGCAACAGCAATTAAAACAGTCATTACCGGTAATGTTATGATTGAAATTTTTTTTGAAAATTCTCTAAAAACTCGTTTAAAACGTTCATCATCATCCTGAATTTGACTAAACATAGAAAACGTACTTCCCAGAAGAATCTGTTGAAAAGTGAAATTAAACGTTTCACTTAATTTATTTGCATAGGTGTAATATCCGACTTCTTTCTTTTGATAGAATTTGCCTAAAATTAATATATATATATTGTTAAATACGACATTTAATAATGATGTGCCTAGTATATGAATGCTAAAACTCCAAAATTCACGAATAACACTGAATGAAAATATACGTTTAGGTCTCCATCTTACAAAATTGTAATATGCAATCATTCGAAAAAAGTGAAACGATACCTGTTGTGTTACTAATGCCCAAACTCCAAAATGCATAAAAGCTAAAACTACTCCACAGGAACCACTTAAAATAGTGGCAGATAGATTGACTTTTGCTACAGTTTTGAAATTCATCACTTTTACCATTTTAGTAAAAGGTACCAGATAGAAGGCATTGAATAAAATCGAAATGAAAATAACTCTTCCAATATAAATTAATTGAGGTTGTTTAAAGAAGTTCGCTATTGCAGGAGTAGAAAAATAAAGGATAAAATATAGCAGAGCCGAAACAAAAATATTAAAATAAAAGACTGAATTAAAATCAGTATCATTTGCATCTTTTTTTCGTATAAGTGCTTGACCAAAACCACTTTCAATTAATACAAATGATAATGCCGCAAAAATTGTAACCAACCCAAATAGTCCATAATCATCCGGAGATAATAATCTCGCTAAAATTAACCCAATAATAAATTGCACACTTTGTTGACCGAACCGATCAACTGTTGTCCAGGTTAATGCATCCAGCGTTTTCTGCTTTAAATTATCTCCCATCTTATTTTCCTTTTATCATATCAAAACCTTCACCATAAACCCCGATTACAGACGATTGGGATATAAATGCATTTGGGTCGATTTCTTTTACAATTCGAAAAATTTTGATAGATTCATTTTTTCTTGCTACAACCGTTACTACTTTAACCGGTTCTTTCGAATACCAACCCATTCCGTCAAGTATAGTTACACCTCGATGTACATCACTAACAATACGAGTCGCAATTTTTTCATGTTCTTTAGAAAAAATAAAAAACTGAACCGATTGCCTTACACCATTTATCACCATATCTACAGCTATTGTTGAAATGGCCATAGTACTTAAACCATATACTATCTTTTCAATGCTTCCGAAGTTAAAGAAGTATGACGAGCAAATAATAAAAACATCACAATAAAGTAAAATTCTACCCAATGTAATATTCCTGTATTTATTCACCACTTTAGCAATTATATCCGTTCCGCCGGAACTTCCATTTGCCAAAAAAACGATTCCAATTCCTGCTCCCGATAAAAGACCACCCAGAACACATGCCATGAAATTATCATCTGCACCGACAAACGTCCCCGGTACAGCTTGAGGTATAATCGCAAAAAAGAACGTCAGAATGGCAACTCCATAAATTGTACGAAGGCTAAATGCAAGACCAACAGAGCGAACAGCAATTACAAGCAAAACAAAATTTATTGCAAAATAGGTAATTGAGATAGGAATACCCGTTGCATAAAATACGATTGCACCGATACCTGTAACTCCACCACCCGTAATTAAGTGAGGAAGTAGAAAACCTTTCCATGCGGAACTGTACATCAATAAACCAAAAGCTATAAATATGTATTCCCTTATGGATGTCCAGGTTTCTTTTGTAATTGATTTTAAATTCATATTATAAAAATTTATATTGAGATTACAATACAATATTTACTATTTTCCCCTGGACAATGATCACTTTCTTTGGTGATTTACCTTCCAGATATTTCAATGTTTGCTCATTAGCCATAGCTATTCTCTCAACATCTTCCTTACTCATATCAGCCGGAAGCTCCAACATGAAACGTACTTTCCCGTTAAATGAAATAGGATATTTGACAGCCGTTTCTTTCAGGTATTCTTCAACGCAAATTGGAAAAACAGCATCACAAACGGTGTCCTCATTTCCCAATATGTGATATAATTCCTCCGCAATATGAGGGGCAAAAGGAGCCATTAAAATTGTGAGTGGTTCCAGAATTTGTTTTTTACTGCATTTAAGCGTAAACAACTCATTAACACAAATCATAAATGCCGATACAGAGGTATTGTAGGAAAAATTCTCAATATCAAAAGTAACCTTTTTGATGGTTTTGTGCAATATCTTAAGTTCTTCAGCACCCGGAGTTTCATTATTTACAATTAAAGTATCTTCTTTGTAGAATAATGTCCATAATTTTTTCAGGAAGCGGTGCACTCCATCAATTCCGTTGGTGTCCCAGGGTTTCGATTGTTCCAATGGTCCAAGGAACATTTCGTATAAACGTAAGGTGTCGGCACCGTATTTTTCTACAATATCATCCGGATTCACAACATTATACATTGATTTTGACATTTTCTCTACTGCCCAACCACAATGGTATTTGCCATCCTCCAAAACAAACTCGGCGTTTTTATACTCCGGATTCCAGTTCTTGAATTTTTCAGTATCCAATACATCATTCGAAACAATATTGACATCAACGTGAATAGCTGTTGTTTCGTATTGATCTTTTAGGTTTAATGAAACAAATGTATTGGTATCTTTAATCCGATATACAAAATTACTTCGCCCCTGTATCATTCCCTGGTTTACCAGCTTTTTGAAAGGTTCATCTTCACAAACCAATCCAAGATCAAACAGGAATTTATTCCAGAAACGGCTGTAAACCAAGTGACCGGTTGCATGTTCGGTTCCACCGATGTACAAATCTACACTTCGCCAATATTGATTTGCTTCTTTACTTACCAAAGCCTTGTCATTTTTGGGATCCATATAGCGGAGGTAATATGCTGAAGATCCGGCAAAACCGGGCATGGTATTCAGTTCCAAAGGGAAATGATCATCGGTTTCCCAATTTTGTGCGCGTCCAAGTGGTGGTTCTCCTTTTTCTGTTGGAAGGAATTTATCAATTTCCGGAAGTTCTAGTGGTAATTTGCTTTCATCAAGCATGTATGGTAATTCATCTTTATAATACACAGGAAATGGTTCGCCCCAATATCGTTGCCGACTGAAAATAGCATCGCGTAGTCGGAAATTTACTTTCACACGCCCGATTTTTTTTTCAGAAATATATTCTTTTGCTTTCTGAATGGCTTCTTTTACAGTCAGACCGTTCAAAAATCCGGAATTCATCATGATACCTTCTTTGGCATCAAAACTTTCTTCACTAACATCACATCCTTCGATAAGTGCTATAACAGGTAAATTGAAATACTTCGCAAAAGCATAATCACGGCTATCGTGAGCCGGAACGGCCATGATGGCACCGGTTCCGTAACCTGCCAGTACATAATCTGAAATCCAAATTGGAATTTCCGTTCCACTTACCGGGTTGATAGCGTAGGATCCCGAGAAAACTCCTGATACTCTCCGGTCGGCTATACGTTCACGCTCAGTACGTTTTTTTGTAGCTGCTATATAATTTTCAACCTCGGTTGCTTGTTCAACAGTAGTCAGTTGTTTAACCAGTTCACTTTCGGGTGCTAAAACCATAAAAGTTACACCATAGATAGTGTCGGCACGGGTGGTAAAAACCTCAAAATTGAAATCCCTGTCTTTAATATTGAAAGTCATTTCTGCTCCTTCAGAGCGTCCAATCCAGTTCTTTTGTGTTTCGGTTAAAGATTCGGTCCATTCAATGGTATTCAATCCATCCAACAAGCGTTGCGCATAAGCAGAAACGCGCAAACTCCACTGACGCATTACCCGTTGTTCAACCGGATGACCACCACGAACTGAAACACCTTCGCTGACTTCATCGTTAGCCAGTACCGTTCCTAATGCAGCACACCAGTTCACCTTTAGATCGGCCAAATAGGCAATCCGGTAATTAAGTAATATCTCTTGTTGTTCTTTTTCTGTTTTTGATTTCCATTCTCCGGCAGTGAAATTCAACTCTTCGGTACAAGAAGCATGAATTTCAGCTGTTCCATTAGTTTCGAATATTTTAACCAGAGATTCAATACTTTGAGCCTTTTGAAGTTTTGTATTGAAATAATGATTGAACATTTGAATAAAAGCCCACTGAGTCCAACGGTAATAATCGGGCTCGCAAGTCCTTATTTCTCGGTTCCAGTCGTAGCAAAACCCTATCTTATCCAATTGCTCGCGGTAACGTGCAATATTTTTCTTGGTTGTAATAGCCGGATGCTGACCTGTTTGAATGGCGTATTGTTCAGCGGGTAAACCGTAGGCATCGTAACCCATTGGGTGAAGTACATTGAACCCTTTTAAACGTTTGTAACGACTAAAAATGTCAGATGCGATATAACCAAGTGGATGACCTACGTGTAAACCTGCACCTGATGGATAGGGAAACATGTCTAAAACATAGTATTTGGGTTTTAGTTGATCTATTTCTGTTTTATAGGTATTGTTGTTTTTCCAAAAACTTTGCCATTTTTGTTCTATCTCTCTGAAATTGTACTCCATAATCTGTGAAAATAATTAATTAACGTTGCATTTATTCCATTTTTTTGTCGTGAAATCAGCATGCAAAGTTAATCAATTTAACGGAATAAATAGTCCGGAAAACGTACTAAAAAACACATTCAATGTTTTTTAATACATGACGTACAGTTCAGTTGGAAAAAAATGATTATATTTGTAAGTTAATTTTTAAAATTTGAATGAAAATGTCAAAACCAGAAGTTATTGTCCATTACAAAGTTCCGGAGCCAACTCTAAGACGTTTACCTTGGTATTTAGCCTATGCTAAATTGGTTTTGAAGGAAGGAGAGAAGTACTTATCTTCAACTCAAATTGCGAAAAATATTGCGGTTGATGCTTCCATGGTTGCTAAAGATTTATCTTTTGTCAATATTGCCGGTCGTACCCGCGTAGGATACAATGTTGCTGATCTTGTTGGAATTCTTGAGTCATTTTTAGGATTTACCAATTCACACAAGGCGTTTTTATTTGGTGTTGGTAATTTAGGTGGAGCACTAATGCATGATAATGGACTCGAACAATTCGGATTAGAAATTGTGGCGGGTTTTGATGTTAAGTATGAATTGACAGGTACCAGTATAAACCATATTCCTATTCATCATCTTGACCGGTTTGCCGAGTTGCAACAACAGACAGGTATCAATATCGGGGTTCTTACAGTTCCTGTCGAGAGAGCACAAATGGTTTCCGAATCTATGATTGCCGGAGGCATTCAGGCAATCTGGAATTTTACTCCTTTCCGGATTCGCGTTCCTGAAAATATAATCGTTCAAAACACATCAATTTATGCCCATTTAGCTGTGATGTTTAATCGTTTAAATGCTATCAAAGAAAGTGAAAAAAAATAATCAATAAACTAAAATAACAGATTAATTAATGAAAATATTTGCAATCGGTCAGAATTATCAGGAACATAATAAAGAATTAAATAGTAAAAATCCCACGGAACCGGTCGTGTTTATGAAGCCCGATTCAGCATTATTGAAAAATAACAAACCCTTTTTTATACCTGATTTCACTCAGGAACTACACTACGAAACAGAATTGATTATCAAATTCAATCGATTGGGGAAAAATATCGATTCAAAATTTTCATATCGTTATTTTGCCGAAATAGGTTTAGGAGTCGACTTTACCGCAAGGGATTTACAACGCAAATTGAAAAGTGAAGGCAAGCCCTGGGAAATTAGTAAGGCTTTTGATAATTCAGCAGTAATCGGACAATTTCTACCGGTTGCCGGGTTGGGCGATATTCAAAAGATTCAATTCCGTTTGGATATTAACGGGAAAACAGTTCAGGCGGGTAATTCGTTCGATATGATTTTTCCGGTTAATGAACTAATAGCATACGTAAGTCGTTTCTTTACCATCAAAATAGGTGATATTCTTTTTACCGGAACACCTGTAGGTGTAGGGAAAGTTTTTATTGGTGACCGGTTGGAGGGATATATCTTTGACAAGAAAATGTTTGATTTCGAAATTAAGTAATCAATACAAATTTGTTGTTGAATAATAAACGACTTTTTCGTTCGTTACTATTTAGTAATTCTCCAAATCAAGATCTTTTTGTTTCATGAAATATAAAATTGCTATTTTTGTTTTTTTATACTTGTGCGGTTTCGTAATAAGCGCTCAGACTTTGCAAACTACCACTCATAAGTTAGCTTGGGATGAGCCAGTAAAATGGTATCTTGATTCTACTTCCGTCGACGTTATATCTTTTGCCGGAGCAAACTATCCGTTAAATAACCGTTTGCCTTATTTTAATCAACGAATAACTTGCGATAAAGCATTTTCTTATCAGGCTGAATTGAAAAATCCAGTGTATATCCCATTGACAAATGAAGAAAATGTCATTATTACCGGAAATTCCATTCCAAATGAAGCCACAGTTCAGACGAATATACTAAGTGAGCGTGGGTCTAACTATTTTGATATTAATATTTTACCATTTGCGGTTCAAGATGGCAAAATTCTAAAACTTACCAGTTTCGATTTACAAATTAGTAAAACCAAACTTCCGCAAAAAATTTCTTCAACATCGCTACATACCTTTGCGGCATCATCTGTATTAGCTCAAGGCCGGTTTGTGAAAATAAAAGTAACAAACAGCGGGATTTATAAATTGACTTTTGAAGATTTGAAATCGATGGGAATTGATCCTGCAAATGTTCGGATTTTCGGATATGGAGGCGGTATACTTGAGCAAAGTTTTTCACTTGATAAAATAGATGATTTGCCGGAAGATGCTATCTGGATGGAGAAGGGTTCGGATGGGGTTTTTAATGCAGGTGATTATATTTTATTTTATGCACAAGGAATCAATCGTTGGGCCTATGATAAATCAAAGTCGATGTTTACTCATTTCGCAAATTATTATTCAAAATATGGTTATTATTTTGTAACCTCCGATGCGGGAGTTGGAAAAAAAATCGTAGAAAAATCAATTAATGTTCCACAAGCTGCAACCATCAATAATGTTGAAGAGTTTACCGATTATCAGGTTTATGAAAAAGATATAGTTAATCTTGTTGAGTCAGGAAAAGAGTTTTATGGAGAAACATTTAATGAAATGCTTTCATTAAATATTCCATTAAGCTTTCCAAATACGGTTTCGACCAATACAACAAAAGTTCGACTGGATGTAGCTGCCAATAATAGAGTAGATCCTAAAGTAAGTATAAGTACTAGTTTTAGATTAAGTCTGGACGGTTCTCAGACTAAAACACTCCCGGTTTCAAATAACTCGGGCGACCAATATACCTTTGCAATTGGGGCTTCAGGAACCTATCTTTTTACTCCTTCTACTGATCAACTTTCCTTTAATTTGACATATGACAAATCAATATTTGCCTCAGCAATCGGTTATTTGAATTATTTGGAAGTAAATGTCCGTCGTCAACTTAAGATGTCCGGTTCGATGATGCAATTCCAAAATGTGGATTATTTAGGAACAGGCACATATAATCAATACATATTGAGTAATGCTAATGCCAATGTTCAGATATGGGATATTACTGATCCTGCAAATATAAGTAAAGTGGTTACAAGTCTGATCGGTGGAAAACTGACTTTTATAGATTCGGGTAATGACGTTAAGAGATATGTCGCAATTGATCCCACAGCTTCCTCCGATTTTCCGAAACCGGAAATTGGAAGTGTGGTTCCAAATCAGGACCTTCATGCAATGACAGCTGTAGACATGGTAATCATTACTCATCCGGATTTTTTATCTCAAGCCAATATTTTAGCTCAGGCACATAGGGAGATAGATAATTTGACAGTTGCAGTAGTTACAACTGACGAAGTATATAATGAATTCTCATCCGGTGCTCCGGATGCCACTGCTTATCGCTGGATAATGAAAATGTTTTATGACAGGGCTTTAGCCGCAAATAATACAGTTGATATACCCAAATATTTATTGCTCTTTGGAAGAGGAACCTATGACAATAGAAAGTTAATCTCAAATTCAGGTGATAATTTTATACTTACTTATCAGGCTGATAATTCCTTAAAACAAACCGATTCATATGTTACGGATGATTATTTTGCACTTTTGGATGATAACGAAGGCGTAAATGTAATGGGGGGTTTAATGGATATTGGAGTGGGTCGTTTCCCGGTAACAACAACACAACAAGCATCCGATGTAGTTAATAAAACTATCGGATATATGAAAAATTCCGGAAAAGGAATCTGGAAGAATCAGCTTTGCTTTTTGGCCGATGATGGAGATGCGGCTTTACACATGACACAAGCTGATATAGTTGCAGAATCTGTTGCAAGCAGTTTTCCTGCTTACCAAATCAATAAAATATATCTTGATGAATATGTGCAGGAAATTTCTGCAAGCGGTCAAAGCTATCCCTTAGCCAAAAGCCGTTTTCAGAATTTATTACGTTCGGGATTATTCTTGTTAGATTATACGGGTCATGCCGGTCCATCCGGCTGGACTAATGAATCAATTCTTTCCAATGCTGATGTTAAAGCCTTGTCAAATCAACATCTGCCGCTTTGGGTTGCAGTTACCTGTGATTTTTCCCAATTTGATGTGCAAATTGTTTCAGCCGGCGAACAGGTACTTTTAAATCCGGTTGGTGGTGGAATAGGAATTCTGTCATCAACTCGTCCAGTTTATGCCTCCCAAAATTTTACATTTAACAAATTAGTTTGTGATGATCTCTTCAAAAAACAAAACGGGAGTGAAAAACGTATTGGCGATGTGATTTTTGCTGCAAAGAATAAAGTTGGAAGTGAAATTAATAAATTATGCTATGTTTACATGGGTGATCCTGCTGTCAAATTGAATTATCCTACAAAATATCAGGTTATTACCACTAAGGTGAATAATAGTACAAGTTTTGGGAACGATACATTACGTGCTATGTCTGTGGCAAATATTCAGGGTATAATTGCTGATGAAAACGGAAATAAAGTCAGTGATTATAATGGTACTTTACAGGCTGTTGTGTATGATAAAGTTCAGAGAATAACGACGTTGAATAATGAACATGATGGAGCATTGACTTATTCGGACAGACCGAATACTTTGTTTTCAGGAAATACGGAAATTGTAGATGGAGTATTTAGTTTTTCATTTAGATTGCCTAAAGATATTAAATATAACTTTGGAACCGGGAGAATTAATTATTATGCCCAGAATAATACTACTAATGATGAAGCACAAGGGTCTTTTGAAAATTTCCTGATTGGTGGAACAGATACGAATTATATTGATGAAACAGATGGACCTGCCGTTCAGCTTTATTTGAATTCCAAATCTTTTGTCTCGGGTGATAAGGTAAATGAAACACCACTTTTTATGGCTGATATTTCTGATATTGATGGTATCAATACTGTCGGTAGTGGGATTGGACATGATGTTATGCTGACAATTGACCACGACCCGGCTCAATCGTATATACTGAATGAGTATTTTCAGGCTGCACCTAATAGTTATACAGATGGCACCGTGAAATATAAGTTACCCGAAATGGATAACGGGAAGCATACTTTAACTTTCAGGGTATGGGATTTATTAAATAATTCATCTTCTAAAACCATTGACTTTGAAGTTGTGAAAGGTTTGACTCCTGTTATTTTTTCTGTTTCAAATTTTCCAAATCCTGTAAAGACTCAAACTCAGATTGTGATATATCACGATCGTCCGGAAACAATTCTAAATACAACAGTTGAGATATTTGACTTGTCAGGTAGGAAAATATGGTCATTCTCCCAATCATCTGCTGAGAATGTTAGTTGGAATTTGGTAACCAATGACGGTGTAAAAGTAAAAGCGGGTATTTATTTATACCGGGTCAGCATAAAAACTAATGATAGTGAAATATGCTCAAAAACAAATAAAATGCTGATTATTGAACAATAAAACTAAAAAATTACGTTTTAACTATTCCATTTTGATTAGTTTTTGTAAATTTGTAGCCACAAAAAAAAATTATATTTTCGAATGAAAAAAAATATATTCGTACTGTCTGTTTTAATTTCCTTTTCCCTGATTATTCAGGCTCAGGTAAATAATCCAATCGTTACTGCTGTTCCTTCTTTATCTATCGCTCCTGATGCACGGGGTGGTGCAATGGGTGATGTTGGTGCTGCAACAACACCGGACGTTAATTCGCAGTTTTGGAATCCGGCTAAATATGTATTTATGGATAGTGAAGCCGGTTTCTCGCTTTCTTATACACCATGGTTACGTAAATTAGTTACAGATATAGATTTAGCTTATCTGTCCGGTTACTGGAAATTTGATCAACGTAATGCCGTAAGTGCTTCTTTACGTTATTTTTCGCTTGGTGACATAACACTGATGGATCAATTAGGATATGATCAGGGATCGGCTCATCCCAATGAAGTTGCTGTTGATGCTGCTTATTCACGTATGCTTTCGGATAATCTTTCAGGTTCGGTCGCATTACGCTTTATTTACTCAGACTTAAATAATGGTATGAATCTGACCGGTGGAACTGAGATGTACCCTGGTATGTCGGTTGCAGCCGATGTAGCTGCCTACTATAAAATGCCGATTGCGCTTCAAAGTACCGACGGAAATTTAGCATTTGGTTTAAACATATCAAATATCGGTGCAAAAGTTTCTTATGATCAATATCAAACAAGTAATTTTATTCCGACAAATTTACGTCTTGGAAGTTCATTCGATTATCCTGTTGATAACTATAATAAATTTTCAGTAAGTGTAGACTTCAATAAATTATTGGTTCCAACTCAAAATAATATGACAGCGGCTGAATACAGCGCCCTCTCACCATTATCCGGAATCTTCAGATCATTTAGTGACGCTCCGGGAGGTTTCTCGGAAGAATTACGGGAAATTTCCTGGTCGGTTGGTGCTGAATATGTATACAATAATCAATTTTCTGTGCGTGGTGGATATTATAACGAAGATCAATACAAAGGTAACCGTAAATATTTTACAGCTGGTGCAGGCTTCAAATTAAATGTATTTCAATTGGATGCTGCCTATGTAATTTCAACTTCGCAATCAAATCCACTTGATCAAACATTAAGGTTTTCACTTTCCTTTGATTTATTCGGATTGAAAAATTTACTTAAATAGAAAATCAATTTTACCTGTTGAAAATGTGAGTTGCTTATTTTTTTGAAGTTTGAAAATTTAGATTTAATTTGCAAAACGAAGAAAATAGAAGATAATTAATATATTACGGTTGATCTCTGCCTGTTGGTTGGTTCAACCGTTTTTTAATTTTATAAATTATGAATGTTATACGAGTAGGTTTTGGTTATGATGTCCATGCATTTGCTTTCGATAGAGAATTGTGGTTGGGCGGTATTAAAATTGAACATTCTAAAGGTTTATTAGGACATTCGGATGCCGATGTTTTAATACATGCCTTGTGTGATGCTTTATTAGGAGCTGCGAATCTGAGGGATATTGGTTTCCATTTTCCCGATACGGCCAATGAATTTAAGAACATTGACAGTAAAATCTTATTATCAGAAACAATGTTGCTTATTCGTCGTAAAGGTTATGAATTCGGGAATGCCGACTGTACCGTTTGTGCCGAAGAACCAAAACTTAACCCGCATATACCCGCCATGCAAAGTTGCTTATCTGAAGTTATGGGTGTAGATGCTGATACATTATCAATTAAAGCAACTACATCAGAAAAGATGGGATTTGTAGGTCGCAAGGAAGGGATAGCTGCTTATGTTACTGTGTTGATATTTAGGAATTAATTTGTTAATATCGAATTTAAATTATTTATCTATATTCTCATTTATAAATTCAATCGATTTTTATACTGATAAATTTTCTATTGTTAGTATTTTTGTAGCAAGAAATAAATAACCAATTAAAAAATTAAAATTATGTCAGTATTAGTAGGAAAAAAAGCTCCTGTTTTTAACAGTAAGGCTGTTGTAAACGGTAATGAAATTGTAGAGAACTATTCATTGGAACAGTTTGTAGGTGAAAAGTATGTCGTATTTTTCTTTTATCCGGCAGATTTTACGTTTGTATGTCCAACAGAATTAATTGCATTCCAGGACAAAGCAGCTGAATTTGCTGCACGTAATACAGTCTTGATCGGCGCATCAACCGACTCTGCATTTTCTCATTGGAAATGGTTGCAGACTGCACAAAAAGAAGGTGGAATTAAAGGCGTAACATACCCAATTGTTGCAGATCAGACTTTACAAATCTCCAAAGCATACGATGTGTTAGCCGGTTCTGAAGAATATGATGAAGAAGGCAATGAAACATTTGTTGGTGAGCCACAGGCTTACAGAGGTTTGTTTTTAATCGACAAAAATGGAGTTGTTCGTCACCAGGTTGTGAATGATATGCCTCTTGGACGTAGTGTCGATGAAGTACTTCGAATGATTGATGCACTTCAGTTTACGGAAGAATTTGGTGAGGTTTGTCCTGCCAACTGGAAAAAAGGTGACAAATCCTTAAAACCAACCCAAGAAGGCATTGCAAGTTATTTATCAGAAAAAGCCTGATTATTACCAATCTAACAAAAAAACGCCATAACATTGTTATGGCGTTTTTTTGTTTAAGAATTAATCGTCAGTTAACTAGATCCATCTTACATAGCAGAAATCCTGACGGTGTGGCAAATCTTCATTTTTTGGGAACATCCTGAAACCATATTTGAAGGTGCCTGCCATATTAAGTTGTTTATCAATATTGAAATACAGCAAAGAACCATCTGTTTTTACAAGTTTCAATTCTTCCACATTGTACAAAACATCTACATTATTTTTACCGGATTTAGTTGTGACCAATTCAATTCCAATTCCTTTTTCGCTTGGATCTTTAACGTCAATTACGATATTGATATTGTTCACTTCTCCGACTTCGGGATTATGAATCATTTTTTCAGGTATATCAATTGATAACACTTCAATGTTATCCCAAGCCAATGCCATTTTCTCTTTCCACGCAGCAATTTCTTTTGCTTTTGCAAAGTTATTTTCCTTTAGTAAACTGGAACGTGTTGCCAGTTTATTGTAAAACCGTTCGATATAATCATCAATCATCCGTTTGGTCGTAAAACGGGGTGTAATTTGTGCTAACGAATTTTTGATTGTTTGTATCCATTCAGGTGAAAAACCTTTCGTGTTCTTGGCAAAGTATAAGGGTACAATTTCATTTTCCAGCAAACTGTAAATCGTTGCTGCATCCAGCTGATCCTGATGCTCTTGATTCTCGTAAGTTCGTTTCTCCGTTAATGCCCATCCGGCACCTTTGACATAACCTTCCAGCCACCAACCGTCAAGAACGGAAAAGTTTAATACTCCGTTCATCAATGCTTTTTCGCCCGAAGTGCCCGAAGCTTCAAGTGGACGGGTAGGAGTATTCAACCAAATATCTACTCCTGTTACTAAGCGTTTTGCTAAACGCATATCATAGTTTTCAAGAAAAATTATTTTTCCAAGAAATTGTGGTAAGCGTGATATCTCAACAATTCTCTTAATTAAGGCCTGTCCACCTCCATCAGCAGGGTGCGCCTTTCCTGTGAATAGAAATTGAACCGGGCGAAGAGGATCATTTACTATGCGTTCCAACCGTTCCAGATCGGTGAAAATCAAATGGGCACGCTTGTATGTAGCAAAGCGTCGACCGAAACCAATTATCAACGCATTTGGATTTATTGCATCTAAAACAGAAACAATTCGGGATGGATCTCCCTGATTTTTCAACCAGTTTTCGCTAAATTGTTCCTTGATATGATCTATTAATTTGTTTTTTAATGACATGCGTGTATTCCATATTTCCTGATCTGGAATATTATATACACCTTCCCAAATTTTAATATTTGACTGATCGGCGTAAAAAGCCTTTGTGAAATATTTTTCGTAAACCACCTTCCATTCCGATGAAGTCCAGGTTGGGAGATGCACGCCGTTGGTTACATAACTGACATGTAATTCCTCCGGGTAATATCCTTTCCATATTGGTTGAAACATTTCCTGAGAAACCATACCATGTAACCAGCTAACGCCATTTACTTGCTGGCAAGTGTTGCAGGCAAAGGTACTCATGCTGAATTTCTCATTTTTGTCACCCGGTTGTTCACGCCCCATATCAATAAATTCATCCCAGGTAAGTTTCAATTTTTGTGGAAATTCACTCATGTATTTGCTGAATAAACTTTCATCGAAACTATCGTGACCTGCGGGTACAGGCGTGTGAACCGTGTATAAAGAACTTGTACGGACTATCTCAATGGCCTCGTTGAACGAGAGATTTTGATCAGCAATTAAATCGGCTAATCGTTGTGCATTAATTAATGCAGCATGCCCTTCGTTGCAATGATAAACTTCTTTTTCAATTCCTATTTTTTTCAGAGCCAATATACCACCTACTCCCAATAAAAATTCTTGTTTCATACGATTCTCCCAATCACCACCATAAAGTTGATGGGTTATTACTCTGTCGTATTCACTATTCAAATCGTTGTCGGTATCTAATAAATAGAGTGAGATACGACCAACTGAAACCTTCCACAAGTAGGCATATACAATACGTCCGGGATAAGGAACTTCAATTAAAAGAGGCTCATTGTTGACATCTTTCATTTGCTTGATTGGTAGATTATTGAAGTTTTGTGCTTCATAAACTGCCACTTGCTGACCATCTACTGAAAGCGATTGTGTGAAATATCCGTAACGATATAGGAAGCCAATGGCAGTCAAATTAACGTTACAATCACTGGCTTCTTTCAAATAGTCACCAGCCAAAACTCCCAAACCACCAGAATAAATTTTCAAGACTTCGGTCAAGCCATATTCCATACTGAAATAGGCAATTGATGGTGCTTTCTCGTTTTTAGGGGCATTCATGTATAACTGGAAATCATCGTAGACGGCATTTACCTTTTTGATAAATTCCACATCTTTTCCCATTGCCATGAGCTTTTCGTAAGGTAATATGTTCAGCAATAAAACAGGATTTGATGCTGCTTCAATCCAAGCTTCTTTATCGATATGCCTGAACAAATTTTTGGCATTACTATCCCATGTCCACCAAATATTTTGGGCAATTTCTTCCAGCTTATTTAAACTTTCGGGCAAACTTGATTTTACATTAATCTGCCTTAAGTTGCTTTCATTGACATTGTTGACTCTAATTCTCATAATCTTTATATCTTTTTAAATTACTAATACCATTTTCGAACCTGAAAAACGACCTATCTTTTTCTAAACCAATTAATTCTACAAAAATAATATGAAATGGAATATAAACGGTATAATTGATATTAAAACTGTTGAATTTTATTTCAATCGTTTGCATTCAATCAAAAATACGACTATTATTATTGATTTTAAGTTTTATTTCTTTTGTTTTTGTTTGACAGCGCTATGTGATATGCTGAATCATAATAAGGAACAAAATGTTTCCAAAGTGCTTTCTCAGCAATAATACCTGCTTCTTTACGAACGACATTGATTTCATTTTGATCAAAAGTTGCAAATTGATCTATCATTTCTGCAATATGAGTAGCCACTAGATACCCGTTGTAGTCGGAACGATGTATAACACCTACTCCTTTACTGATGCTTTGCGGCTCATGCGATACCCATTGGCCAAAACCCGATAAATCAGTAGTTATTGTAGGAACTGAAAAAGCCACACTTTCAAGTGGTGTGTATCCCCATGGTTCATAATAAGATGGGAAAACGGTTAAGTCCATTCCAATTAATAAATCGTAATATGATTTATTGAAAATACCATCGGCTCCATTCAGATAAGAAGGAACAAAAATAACTTTCACTTTTTTTGTTTGTTGATTTGTAAAGTGAAACCAATGTATGGCTGACATAACATTATCGTTAAAATAGTCGTACAAATCGTGAGTTGTAAACCGGTTCGTTGAATTGAATTTCAATTCGGGATGAAGTAAACTTGAAGCCAAATCAGCTCTGAAACCCTTGATATAGGCAGGAACCATGATAAAGACCACCACTTCCTTTTTTAAGTTCGGTTTTTCAGATAGTAATTTTAATGATTCAATAAAAGTATCGATACCTTTATTTTGATATTCATAACGACCTGCAGTGCTCACAAACAGAATATTAGCATCTAATTCATATCCGAGCAGCGTTTCTGCAACATGACGTAAAGTTTTACGAGCTTCCTGCCGTGTTGAAGTGAATTTCTTGCCTTTAGGCACGAAATCATCTTCAAAGCCATTGGGAGTGATTATATCCGGTTTTTTGTCGAGTAATTGTTCACATTCTCTGCCGGTTATTTCGCTGACTGTTGTAAAACAATCGACAACATGAGCGGCAATCTTTTCAGTGGAATGTTTGGATACCATGTTCAGTTCATAAGCCATCTGATCACCATTGTATTCATTTATATAATCGTACAGCGGTTTGTGATTTCCGGCTATGGATCGGCCAATAGAGGTGGCATGAGTAGTGAAAATAGTAGCTATAGCCGATAGGTGTTCTTTAATATAGAATGCT